>Ga0160465_100022_pt1 | contig 240640 bp, 197 predicted proteins | sample HID1971K_E11MG_FD_108209 | JGI IMG/M metagenome (GOLD analysis project Ga0160465, IMG submission 108209) | Enriched millipede-associated microbial communities from UW Madison campus, WI, USA - HID1971K_E11 MG | ecosystem: Host-associated > Arthropoda: Insects > Digestive system > Unclassified ...
CGCTTCGTGTCTGTGATTTCCAATCTATACTATACATATGCATCCAAATATAGCATTTACGCAAGCGCCAGGAAAGACGGTTCAAATATATTAGGAGCAAATACGAATAATCGATGGAAACCACTATGGTCGGCAGGAGCACGATGGAATATTTACAATGAAAACTTTTTAGCGGTATCATGGATTAACATGTTAGCATTACGTGCTACGTATGGCTATGCAGGGAATGTGAATAATACGATAAGCGCCATTTCCACTATCACTCACAGCCCATCAACAAACATTTTCGGGCAGCGAATTAGCACCATAGGCACCCTTTCAAATCCAGACTTGAGATGGGAGGAAGTTAGAACAGTTAATGTAGGCTTGGATTTTGGTATTATGAAAAACAGAATAAGTGGATCAATAGAGGCATATAAAAAAAATTCAAAGGACCTGATCTCATCTGTAAATGTAGACAAAACGCTAGGTGTTCCTTCCGTAACAAAAAACGTCGCGAACATTCAGGGCAAAGGCCTTGAACTATCACTCCAAACAAAGAACATTGACAGAACAGTAAAATGGACAACACTAATAAATTACAGCTATGCAAAATCGGTGGTTTCAGAATATTTTGGAAATGAGATTTCGACTCCACTTTCGGCAGCAGTGAGGAAAGATCAAATAATGGGTGTTCTGTATGCGTATAAATGGGCAGGTTTAAACCCAGAAACTGGAGCACCCAGAGGATTTTTAAAAGGCAATATCAGTGAAGATTATGCAGGTATTTCAATTGATTCCGCAAAAAACCAAAAACTAGTTGGCCCATCTTTTCCATTAAACTATGGAAACATCTTAAATCAAATTAGATACAAAAACATTTCCTTGTCTTTCAATATAAGCTTCAAGTATAATTACTATTTCCGTAAACCATCTATTCGATATGATAGATTGTTTACAGGTTGGGCCGGCCATTCAGATTACCAGGCGCGCTGGCAGAAGAAAGGCGATGAATTAATTACCAACATTCCTTCAATGCAATACCCGATAAATTCTAACAGAGATGCATTTTATGAATATTCGGAGATCAATATAGAAAAAGGGGACCACATAAGGCTGCAGGATATTAGGCTTTCTTACAACTGCTCAACCTCGAGGCGTCAGAAAAGCTATTTGAAATCGGCGGAATTTTACGTTTATGCTAATAGCCTGAACGTTTTTATCTGGAGGGCAGCAAAATCAAACTATGATCCCGATTATCCAGCAGCACAAATCCCCGCCCTCAGAAATATATCATTTGGTGTAAGACTTGGTTTATAGTTAAAAAATAAGAAAAATGAAAAAGTTACTATATCAATTATTGTATTGCATTGGCGTGATAGCTTGCATTATAACCGAAATTTCGTGTAAAAAATTCCTAGATGAAAAACCTGATAAATCGAAAACCACAATCGAAAAGTTATCAGATTTGCAGGAAATACTCGATAACAACTCCAACTCCGACGGGGGTGCCTTAATAGCATTTGGCACCGATGAATATTATATTCCAGATAAATCGCTGGCAGCACGCCGGAAGGAAGAGCGCGATGCTTACACTTGGGATTCAAAAACTGATTTTCTAACTGATTGGGTTAAGTCGTACGCATATATCAATCTTGCAAATACAGTTTTGAAAGAACTCGATCGGTTTTCGGGCAGTGATCGCAACCAAATAAATTTTATAAAAGGCCAAGCTTTAATGCAACGGGCATTCTGGTTTCACCAGCTTGCTGAAATTTACGCACCTGCCTATTCCGAACAGAATAAAATGGCCCCATCCATTCCGTTGCGCACAACACCTGATTTAGAAGCCCCAATACAGCGATCCACTGTCGAAGAAACTTATAACAAAATAACAGGTGATCTCAAAGAAGCCGCTGACCTGCTCCCTGTGAGTATTGAAGCGAAAAATAGGGGTAACAGAGCAAATTGCTTCGGATTACTTGCAAGGGTTTTTCTTTCGATGAGAGATTACAGTAGCGCAGAAATATACTCAAAAAAGTATCTGGAATTGCATTCTACATTGATGGAATACAGCACACTGGATTCCACAAAAAATCCAACTATCCCATTCGCTAATGTTGAAACTTCATTCTGGATCAGGATAGCTGGCCCGTTTAGAACAGATCAGGTTATAGATTCTTCTTTGTATGCAATGTATTCCAGTGATGATTTGCGCAGGCCCATATTCTTCGTGAAAAATTCCAACGGCACTATTGGATTTAAAGGCAGCTATGGAGGGGAAGCCGGCTACATACCATTCAACGGAATCACCAGCAGTGAAATTATGTTAATCCATTCTGAATGCCTTGTTCGGGCGGGGAAAAATAAAGAGGGTCTGGATGTTTTGAACTCGCTTCTTGAAAAACGCTGGAAAAAAGGAAAGTTTATATCAATTATGCCCCAAAATCCAGCACAAGATCTTCAAACTGTTTTGAATGAACGGCGTAAGGAACTAATCTTTCGGTCAACACGCTGGAGCGATCTCCGCAGGCTCAATTTAGAGGGGGCGAATATAAGTTTGAAACGGGTTGTAGAGGGCACTAGTTATACATTATCACCGAATGACAACCGTTGGGTGTGGTTGATCCCATCAGAAATAATGGCATTGAACAACTGGACGCAAAACAAACGTTAACAAATGAAACACATAAGTATAATATTGATGGCAAATTTATTCTGGCCGATGATTTTACTCGGACAGCTACATCAAGCAACGGCTGTAAAAATGCCGCTGCAAATCGGAGAAACTATGCCGAAACTCTTTGATTACACAGTAATTGACGCCAAGGGTAACATACAAAGCCCTAACTCAGGAGCGGCAGACTTTGAAAGATTAAAGGGGAAACTTATCGTATTAGACTTTTGGACTACAAACTGCAGCAGTTGTTTGGACAATTTTCCACACATTTCAGATATTCAAAGAAAGTTTAAAAATGAAATCAAGATAGTGCTAGTGAATACTGCCGAAAGCGCTCAGAAAATATCCAGTTGGATTAAGGAAAGAAACCGTAGAAATCCGGATAACCCAATTATCCCTGAAAATCTGCAAATCCTAATCTCTAAGGAACTCGGTCAGTATTTTCCAATGCGCCATGAGATTGGTTATCACGTTTGGATAGGAAAAGACAAGAAATTTATCCTACGTGGTATACATGAAAATACCAATCCAGGCAAAATCAAAAAGTACTTTTCTGGTGAACAAATTTCATTTTTACCAGATGAATATGGAAAATCCCTGGAGCAGCCAATATTGCTATCAAATAGTTTTGATAAAGCAGCTATAAGTTCAGTCATTCAACCTTTTATTATTAATGAAAATCCTTACAGCAAAGCTGTGTATGGAAAGATTGACTTAAGTAATAATACCATTAGGACCACGCAGATAAATGCTCAGCTGCTAAAATTTTTTAGATATGCATATGAATATAGGCTAAAATCAAATGTGTATTTAAACAGACCGCGAGATTATGATTTTGGCAATGTCGACCCCTCTAGTTTAACCTCTGATAAACGAATACTAGGTTATCAAGGCACAGATTTAACTATCATTAAATCAGCGATTTCTTACGAAATCATATCACCGACAGGAATATCAGATTCAATCGTTCGTGAGAAAGTGGGAGCCGACCTGGAATTCTATTGTGAGCAAAATTTGAAACTGACAGGGAGTGTTGCTGACTTACCGACTAAAGTTTATAAACTGGTCGTAAGTGATAACGAAAAGTTCAACAAAATAAAATTCAATAATAATGGATCTTTTGCGAGTGATTCAATTGGCAGTAATCAAAATAGGTATAGGATTTGGCAAGGATATCGGGTTGATGAAGCTCTCCACGATTATTTCAACTATATGATCCATAAATTTAATGAGATTGTAAAAAACGAAGTTAAGTACGATGGCAAAATAAAGATTGCTTTACCTGTGTTCCCATCAGGAAACTCCTCAGTCATTCAATTACGAGAATATTTGCAACCGTTTGGTCTGGATGTTGTCGAATCCATAGAGCCTGTGAAGACATTGGTTTTCAGCAAAAAATAATTTGCATTCGAGAGGACATTTGTAGATGTCCTCTCCATATTTACCCTGCTTAACCTCAGTAGTGTTCGTAAATCAAGCGGTCATTCACGCGGGTAACATCCGTTTCACCAGAAGTGTATTTTGCATTAAACAACTGTGTACCGAGGTCTAGATGCCCATTCAAATCAACCTTAGGTTTCCCCGCATAATATACTGGTTTTCCTAAAGCAACAACTTCAAACATTGTATATACGTCTGTATCTGGCACATCTATCGCGCAAAGTTCCCCATCGGAAAGGCAAGTCGGAATTGGGCCAGCGGTGTAACTAACTGGGTCGTCATAATACGATCCTGTGTAAACAAAAGTCTGATACGAATAGATCTTAGCGTAAAGTTGTTCACCCATCGAAATTGTTATTGTAGTTGAGATAGAAAGTGCACAAAGCATTTTGAAGTGCATAATCGTGAATTTAAAGTCAGGTTATTCTCATTCGCAGTAAGCATTTAATAAAAATTAAATAACGCTGAGAATTTAAATAATCAAAAATACAAGTGGAAACTGACGTCTCCACCTGTATATGACAATGATTTAGTTTTTTTCGTAAATCAGGCGGTCGTTAACACGAGTCGCATCTTGTTCGCCAGAAGCAGGAACTGCTGAAGCTACTTGCGCACCCAATTCACCTGAGCCAGTTAAGTCAACTTTTGGTTGACCCAGATAACTTTGAGGTTTTCCAAGAGTGTTGATGTCGTTTTGAGTGTAAACATCAGCATCAGGAATATCCAGCGCGCAGATTAAGCCTTCGGAAAAACATGAAGGAATTGATCCAGCAGTATAAGAAAGCGGGTCGCTTTGACTTGAACCAGTGAATACGAAAGTTTGATAAGCTCTCTTATAAGCTTGAGCCTTATCAACGATAACTACTAATGAAGCAACGAGAAGTGCACAAAGTGCAAGTGATTTGAATTTCATTTTGTGTAATTTTTGATGGTTAAATAATAATTGTTACTAGTAACTATTTTGTATGCAGGGTAGAATTAAGATTCAGATGTTTGCTATTAGGAGTTATTGAATTATTTCTCAATATCAGGAGTCCAATGATTCCCATGGCCACAAAAAGTAAATTAAAGTAAATATGCTGCGTCCATGTCAATTTGCTTATTAGCCCTCCGCAACTACAGGGAATCTTGCTGGCGAAGATCAACATTCCAATCAAGTAAACTGTGAAGACCACCATGGCTATAAATGACAGGTAAAATGCATAGATCCTGGTACGTTCAAATATGAACATAATTGCCATGGTCAATTCCGCTAAAGGTAACCACCATGCCAAGAATGGCGCAGCAAAGGCAATTCCAGGTGACTGGCCTAGTTGATAACGAAATATTTCAAATTCTGACACTTTACTTAATGCTGCATAGGTCCAGAGGACGATGAATAGCAACATGATTATTTGCAGTAGTGTCTTTTGAATTTTCATTATTGTTTGAAGTTTAATCAAATCTTGGGTTATCATTCTCAGTCTGGTGGAACTAAGTAAGATTGTTTCACTCTCGTCCGAATACGAAACCACACGGCGATTTCTTTTCATACCATTTGGCATTGAGTCTATGGACGCCGGTAATGTAAACAAGACGGATTCGTATTCGTTGATCTATATAAAAGGAAAGTAATAAAGAACTATGTTTTAAATCGGGCTAAGGTTATCAGTCGATGCATAAATTGGAATTAAGGGTTACTGTGTTATATGGTTATTGTGTCTCTAATTTCTTGATCAAAACTAAAACAGAAAACATTCACCACCTAGAAAAATCAGTTATCCGATTCCGTTATTTCACTGCATCATTTGTGCACTGAAATTCACTCGGAGGTTTTCCAAAAACCTTTACAAAAGCGCGGGAAAAATTACCAGTCGTATGGTATCCTAATTTGATTGCGACTTCTTTTACTTGAGCCCCGGCTTCGGCTTCCAAAAGCGCTTTACCATATTCCATGGAGATTGTTAGATGATAGTGAGAAATTGTTACACCATATAGAGATTTGAAGCCCTTGGAAAGCTTGCTTTCTCCCATTCCTGCTATTGGAAGTAGGTCAATTATTCTGATATGCTGGAAAATCCGACAATTTATTAAATGCCGGACCTGGTGTATTCTTTCGATATCTGCGTCTGAAAGCATCATGGGTCACATATTCGGTTATCAATCAGATAAATAGGGAGGTGGTGATTAAAATTACTGATGAAAACTGCGCCACAGCGGCAGCCAGGCCATAACTACCGTAATTAACATCTGGTCAAAATAGATGTTGCAACATTAACAAAACCATTAACTGTTTCAGTTGTCCATTTTTTATCTGCTTGGCCGAATGCATTATTTTCGCAGTATGGAAAATAAGGGAAACATCAACCAGATATTCATCAGCAATGTAGTTTTCTGGTGTAAAAAACTGGACCTCTCCTTTGCAGAGCTTGCCAATCGATCTGGCATTGATGAAGGGAAGATCAATGCGATAATGGAGGGAAATCAAGAGGACATTTCCCTTACGAACTTAAGGGACATCGCACAGGCCATCGGAGTTAATCCTGAAGTATTATTGAAATAGCTGGCAATAAGGGAAAACGGGAATGTTATTCCTTAACTGATTCTAAAAGGGTTTTCAAATCAAAGCCAGGTTGATCGAAAAGTGTTGCTAAAATAAGCGCGGAAGCTCTCAAGCGTTCGGTCTCTTCTTCTGAAAAAAAAGTGATATTCAAACTTTCTGTGGTAACATCTTCAGGTAGATCAATGGTATCTCCATTATCAGGGTTTTTACCAATAAGTAGGACATTTCCGAAAAAAGGCAAGGGCCATCGATCAATATTAAAAGCAAGGTTGGTTTCATTGGTCAGGAAATCTTCGTCCATCAAAGCCTGAACGGTTGTTGGATCGAAGGTCATAAACTTATAGGTTTGACAACCTAAATGTTCATGAATTTGCCGGAGGTAGCTGTGTGGAGACGTGGAAAGATCGATATTGGAAACTTCTTTTTTTGACGCGTCAATTAAAATGGCATTCATAATGTCTTGGCGTTTTTGATTTAGGGATTTGAAAAATATCTGTAAAAAACGTGGATTTCTGATCAAATGGTGTTAAACACCTGTTATTGGAAGGACGTGAAATCTATTATGCTATTGGTATAAAAGATTGTAAATTGGATGTGAACCCGTTTCGGTGACATTTAAACCCAAAAGCAATTTAGCGAAAACCACCTATCTCATAAAATTCTTCGTCTTATGAACCCAAATATCGGTTCTGATGTAACCGTTACGTCTGCAATAATCGAAAAGGGATATGGAAGTGCCTTTAACCTGTTCAGGCTCGTATTCCCGGAGATCCCCGAAAAAGTTCTGGAAGACTTTAGGGAAGCAACTTCCATAGAAACATATAAGAAAAACTCAGTGGTCATAGACTACGGGGAAATCTGCCGCAAGTTGTTCATTGTGATTCAGGGTTATGTGATCATTTACCTGCACATCGATGGTATTGAGACACCGGTCTGGTTCATTGATGTTGGTGGTATAACTGTGGCAGTTCAGAGCTTTTTAGAACAGATACCGGGCAGGGAACGGCAAATTGCAGTTGAAGATACCGTTTGCATAGTTTTGAACAGAAATAAATACCAGGAATTGTATGACAAGCATCCTGCATTCGAAAAATTAATTGGACTACTTTTTCAAACTTATTACATTGAAGCCCTTCTTCGGATCGAACTTTCCCACCATCCACCAGAAGCCAGGTATTTGCATCTGCTAGAACACAGGGCGGATATTATCAGGAATGCAAAAATATCTGAGCTGGCAAAATACCTTGGCATAGCCAGGGAAACCCTTAGCCGTAAACGTGCGGAGCTGACGAAACCAAAGAAATAGGCCATGGCATCGCTGTGTCCGTTTATCGCGATGACTCGGCCTGTGCCTGTGTCATCGGTTTGATGCCGTACTACACTAGTCATTGCGACAATGCCAGGCATTGGAAGCAATCTCCCTTTCCGTTAAATGCGCTTGCTGTACTTAGATTGATGTAGCTTATCGCATACTAGGCGATGCAACATCCTGAACCTTATCCATGTTCCAAATAGGTTGCTTCGCCTAGTATGCGATAATCGCCGAATCGGTGATTTAAATCACGCCTCCTTTTGGAGTGGTTCGTTAATTTTACATTAACAATTGAAGCTTAGCAATGCCATATACATGCAATATTTGCAAGTCATGTAAACTATTGATTAACAAGTAACAAAACATTTACAGTTTCTAAACGTTTAGTATACTGCTATACAGCGATTTAGACGCGGCTCAACTGTAAATATCGAACCCTATTGTTATCCCGCACCTTCATACGCTAACCGCTGAGCTATGTAATTATAGATTATTGGAAAACCCAAATGAGGACGGTTATGAAAAAGAACTATGTGTTAGATTGGCTTGAAAAGGTGATAACCACGGAGCTAAACCCGGAAACGAATAAAGTACAATCTGTAACAACCGAGCATGCTGCAGAGATCATGAACAGGATCGAAGCGGAAGAAGTTGAGACAGTAATCAGGCTGAAAAACGAGATTGTAAATTTAAAGAACAAATCAAAACGCAACGAGCTTGTAAAAATGTACCACGACGCATTAATCCTTCTCATCACCAAAAACTACGATAATCTCCATCATCCTTCAACAAAGCGTAACGATTTAATAGAATTACATGAATTCATTGGAAGAAGATTACAGCGGATGCTCCTTTTATTTGAACAGCATTTGTCCAACTTCCTTGACAATGAAAACCGGGTACCGTTAACAAAGCTGGTGACTCTCAAAGCCCGTATTGAAAAAGTAGCGCCCGGCATGAAAGAAAAACTATCCAAGGGTGACTATGGAGAGGCTCCCGCCAACATCATCATGAGTGTAATTGACGATTTTCTTTTGAAAATCGACCAGCGGCAGCCTGTTACCATCAGGGAGGAGAAGTACATCATTGACCTTGTAGACGATGTGATCGCGATTAACGGTGAAACTACATCTATCACCGGATGTCCAGTTCTAAATGAACTACTGATCACATGGAACCTGAACAGTAAACTCTGCATACAGTATTTTACCATGGGAACCGAGGCCTTAATGAAAACCTATGCCAGTGAGGAGGAACAACTTGCCTTTCTCAAGCTCGAATATAAAAAACTGAAGATCATTCCAGAAAAGGAGAACCACGTTTTAGATCCCAACTATCCATCTGTAAAGGACTATTGCAGCCGCTGGCTGGAAACCGAAATTGGCTACAGGGAATCTAAGATGGAGGGATTTGTTCCCATTGCCCAGGAAACAGTGAAGGCGGTCACAAAGGAAAATGCATTTAAGATCGTTGTTGCTGCATCCGTAGATCAAATTGGCCTTTTCCTGAGAGCAGCGGATGAACTCCGCTTTCTGGTTGGCCGTAGTATGAGCGCAATTTTCAAGGCTATTGTCCCCCACCTATCTACACCTAGCACCGACAACCCAAACTGGAACCGGGCAAGGTCAGCTTCTTACTCAGCGGAGGAGCGCGACAAACAAGCGGTTATTGCCATGCTGGAACAGATGATCAAGAAAATAAAAGAATATTAGATAAAAAATCTACCCACCGCCTAAGAAACACAGTTCGATGAACTGTGTTTTTTTTTGCTTTTTTTTCCTAAAAAACAATCTCCTAAGTATCTGAAATTCAAAATGGTGCAACTGCAAGCAGCATTTTTGGCTACCACTTTTGCCCTTTTACAGATTTGCTGTTTGCTGTTCCTTTGAACTGTCAAACGATAACAACCCTTAGCAGAAGTGAAGGTTGGAATGTGAAATGTAAAAGAAAAAGAAATGCTAAAGAACATTACCTGGCTGCAATATTTTATAGCCGTGCTCATTATCCTGGTTCCCTATTATGGCTACCTGCTCTTTCGCTACTATAGGAGCAAACTGCTTAACAGACCTAGGCTGCAAGCAAATGTTAACTACGAAGATTCTCAGCAATACGATGACGATTCCGGGCAGCCGGATTTTGACTCTATCCCTGAAGACCTGTTTATGCAGGCACAGGAGCTGATTGCGAAACTGAAACAGTTGATCGGACGTGTTGCTGCCGAAGGCATCGACAAGAAAGAATTACTGGTCAATATAAAAAGCTTCCTGGATGACTACCCGGCATTAAATACCGACGCGTTCAGGCCGGCAATAAATGAAATGGTGATCGTAGAGTGTGATAGAAACAGTTCCGTGTCGCTGGTTGAGAGTGAAGTGGATGGATTGTGGTGATAGTGCACGGAGCGTCTGCCCCCTTTCCCGCCTTCTTTGGCGGGAAGGTCTGGGCGGATTCCATAAAGAATTAGCAAAGTAATTATTTGAGTGTGTGATAAAGAAGTTCCGTTACGCTGGGTGTGCGTGATGGGGTTGTTGGATTGCTAACGGAACGTCTGCCCCCCTTCCTGCTTTGATCAGCAGGAAGGTCCTGGGCAGATCTGAAACCGGAACGATGTGAAGACAGATATTACCCCCGACCTGCTTAGTGCTGTAGAGCTTACTGTGAAGATAGAAGAAGCGTTGGTTTGGCGGTGCCCTTGTTTCCTTCCCGCACTTATGTGCGGGAAGGTTCAGCAAGGTTTGTGAAAGCGTGAGAATTTAAATGTGAGATATGGAAAAGTGGAGAGTGAATTTGAATTCTTATGCGGAGCGGCATAAGAAAGTACTGTTGAGTGCATCAATAATTTTAATAGCTATTGCAGTGCAGGCACAGGTCCCGAATGGGAAGGCGGGGATCGAGGAAGCAGATAAGGCAGTCAGAGGGTATTTCAAGGTGGGTACCAGTCTCATGTATGCAATAGGCGCCATTCTCGGACTGATCGGTGCGGTAAAAGTTTTCCAAAAATGGAACGGTGGAGACCAGGACACCAGCAAAGTTGCCGCAGCATGGTTCGGTTCCTGCATCTTCCTGGTAATTGTTGCAACGGTTATTGAATCGTTTTTCGGAGTAAAATAGGATGGAAATGGAAGCACTATTATTAGAAAACTTCAGGGAATACATTGTAGCCCATTATCCTGAGCTTATTCTGCGTAACCAGGAAGAATATCCCTTAAGCAGGTTCATGCGTGAAACCATGCAGTCGGTATTGCCAACCCTCAAATACATGGAGGATCAATGCCGGCCAGAACATGAAGTTTTACAACACTGCATGAACGAACTCATCAAAGGATTAGGGCCTTCAAAGACTGACTATTTATTAAACATTTTAAGTATCGAATATCCGAGGGAGCACCATTCATTAAGTGCCAGCGGGACACTTACCTGGAACGTAGTACAGTTGATAAAGTCCTGTGATGATGTATTTGAAAGTTATGGGTTTACCGAAAATAGTAAGGACAGTACTTTACTCAGGCATGCGGTTATCGCAATAGTCCATGATTATTTGATCAGCATAGGGATTTAAAAGCATGATAAGACACAGTATGATATAAAAGTAAATCTAATCCGGATCCAGCAAAGAAAAAATACAAATGAGCATAGCCTTTCAAACTTGGGGTAGTGCAGGTGTATTACACAAATTAAAATCAGTGACAGATGAAGGAAAAACCAATATTGGACATCAGAGGTAATCAGTACAAGATTGATCTCAAAAATAGAAAATTTAAACCCTTAGAAACGGGTGTCAAACCCATGACTTTTAATGACTTCGACTGTGAAATGGCCGAGCGTAGTTATTTCGGTTACTATGACCTCCAAAAAAAGGAAGCTATAAAGTTCACGGATGATATCTCCGAATATCCTCCGCCCCATATCGTGGCAGTCTATTTCCCGGAGGACCGTATCCTTGATCCGGTTGCCTTCGCTGAACTACATGGACAGGATTATGATCCTGAAATGGACTTTCCGTTTATGCCCCTGCATGAAGCTTATTGCGGCCCGGTAGAGGAGAGTTACCTGGCCGATACGGTGATGACAAACCAGGAGAAAGCCAGGACACAAAGCCAGCCTGCTGAAAAGAATAGCCAGGAGAAGGTTGCAGGGGGCAAAAAAGAGAAAACCGGAAAAATCCGTCGCCAGCGGCCAGGATGATCTGAGATGGCCAAGGCTCCGGGGAAACGAAGATGACGGGTGTCAGGTCGCTGAGGATGTTGTATAAGGATAGTGCTTTCCACCCGTTCGCACTTGTGCCAACCAAACGCCGGTACGGGAAACCGTAGCATCCGGTCAATAACACAGCGGCATACTTGGGCCTGGCATACCCATAATAAAAAAAGAAAACAACTTATGAGTAGCGTTTATAGGATCAACAAAGGTATTAATAAGAGCATAGAATTTAAAGGATTGAAAGCCCAGTATATCTGGTATTTCGGTGCCGCTGTAATGGTTTTGTTCCTGTTATACACCATCATGTATTTAATTGGTCTGAACTCATACCTCTCGATGGGGATTATTGCTGTTTTAGGATCAGGCGTCACTGTAAAGATTTATGCCCTCAGCAATAAGTATGGAGAACATGGCTTGATGAAGGAAATGGCGAAAAGAATGGTTCCAAAAGTGATAAAAAGTTATAGCCGAAAAGTTTTTTTGAATTTAACTGAGAGGTGAATTGGAAATGGAGAACGTAAAAACCCCGTGGAAGGAGATGCCCAGCTTGACAATATTGGGCACCGATTATAGCGTTGACATCCGGGCAGGAAAGCTCTGGGCGTTGACAACTGGTGTAGACGATGTTCAACTTGCAGAACTGGAAATCATCGAAGGTGGGTGTTATTTCGGATATTTTGATGCCGCGCAGGAATGTTTTGTCTCCTTGACAGAATTGACACCATTCGAGGAGCGTATGCTGTACGCGGTCATCATCCCTTCGGATCGTCACTTAGACTTCAGAACTTACGAAAAAATGAACGGAAGAGTCTACGCATCACAAATACCGCCGGGGCAAACTAATGTTTCGTACGCATTCACATTACCGGTTACCAAGATGGAAATAATAGATTTTTACAACCAAAGCAGGATTGGGCAATCGTTTTCGCTTTCGGAAAAGTCTGTGAAGCCTTTTGAAGTAGAGCAGAATAAAAAAGGAAGGGCAGTAAAGAAGAAACGATTAATAAAACTGAAGAGACGGGCATAAGAGTTGAAGAATGTATAAAATGATGCAATGGACGAAACAGGAATGATCTCCATCGATGGCGAACAATTTGAATATGGTCCAGGATATCTGGGAAAACAAATATCAAAGGGCTCATAAGATAGGAAAGAAAAATAAACAATGTTGCATAGAAAAAAAACAATAAATACCAACGGCATTGGCATAGCTGATAGAAAACTTTAATTGAACGTAAGCGCCTTAAATTATAGAAAATGGAACTTGGGAGACAGATCATATTTTTAGCCAATATCCCATTCGAGTTGTTTGGGACTGAAGGGAAACTGAAGGAGTTTGGTGCACATACCAACCAGATTGTCCTCTCTTCACTACCTGTAATAGACGAATCTTTTGATTTTGTGTTCAACAAGGTTACCAAGCAGGTTGAAACTTACCCGGTTATTGATAACATTGACCTATACGAACATATCAAGTTACATAAGAGCCTGGTAACCGGTGATCAACAACTGGAGCCATATGAAACTCATCACATCAATGACACCAGCAGAAAATACGAACATGGAATTTACTTTGCTGACTCCTACATGCGGGGTTACTTAAACGGAAGGCCGGTAGAGGTGAATATTGGCGGAGATGTGCCTTTTACTCTTGATATTCACCGTGAATTATACTATGAAACTGATCATCCTGAAAACATCATCAACCTGGCGGATCTGATTAATTACGGTTTTGGATATGAAGTGGATTTTGATCCTGTAACCAAAAACCTTCACAAAGAATATTCCGATGACCGTAAACCGCATTTTCTGGATGAAATGGTTAGCTATGAGCCATTGGGAATGGCTAAGAAATATAGTATTAGCATTGGGCGGTTACCGGAGTATGATAGCTTGCTAAAAGAACCGAAGGTATTGGAGGAATGCAGGAGGTTTACAGGAAAATTGCCTTTGGATTCTTATAAAGAAAAGGTAGCCAACAATCCTATGCAGAAGAAAGAGAAATCGCGTAAGCACCGGAAGAAGCTTGGGTGATCAAGGTATGGATTGACAATTTAAAAAGAGAGGGGTTTGTGAGATGGAAAAAAAGGTGGAAAGACCAAGTATTGAAGCAATTGACTACAATGGTATGATCGTTATCGGTGGTGATTTGTTCGAGTTCGACAAAGCGAGGACACTTCTGATCGACCATGCTGACCATGGTAATACTTGCAGGATTATGGACCTGCTGGCATCTGACGCCATTAAAGGCGCAATTGATGTACATTCCAGAAAGCTGTCCAGCATTGAATCCCTTATAGAAAAGTATGGAGAGCGTTATGCGGACTTTGTGAAGGTTATTGAGTTTAGCATTCCAAGGCCTATAATTTTCCGAGGGAACACGCTGACAGAAAGCATGATCAATTATTACAATGAACAGAGCATTAACAAAAAAAACGGATATATTTTAGTCGATGAACCTTTGAACAAAAAACTGAATGGAGAATTTCCGAAGATAGAACTCTACGGAATGAACTATCAGATCGACATAAACAAGTGTAAACTGAACCCGGATAACGAGAAGCATCCGCCTCTACGTTTTCCCAGCAGTGCCTTAACAGAACCATCTGAGATATTTTACAATATATTTACGAACAAACAGGAATGGTTTCCAATGCCTGGACAGGATTTTCCCCATGGTGTGGTGATCTTGCAATTCCCACCTTTATCACATCTGGATATTATCAATTATGCGAAGATGGCGGGTCTTTCTGCGACAGCACTTGTATGTGATTTTCCATGGAAAGCTGACCCCTCCTCAATAAATAGGATAGATCATTCGGAAATGAAAGTTACCCAATCAAATCAAAAGAGCCCCGTAAAAAAGGAAAGCACAAAACCCGAAAGCGAAAAATCAACAAAGAAAGCCAGGATAAGGCGTAAAAGACATTAGGCAATTATATGTGCCTGGCAATAGTGCCAATCAAAGTGTAAGAGAAAAAGTGAGATGGAAAAAAGATTGGATGACATATTCCCTATCCTGGGAATAGAACATGATTGCGTCTTGTCAAAACAAGGTGACATAACCGTAGCTTTCAAGGTGGAGCTGCCGGAGATATTTTCTCTGTCTAACCAGGAATATGAAGCTTTTCACCAAACTTGGGTGAAAGCGATAAAGCTGCTCCCTAAATATTCCGTGTTCCACAAGCAGGATTGGTTTTTGGATAAAAAATTCAAACCAGATTTTGGGAGATCAGGAAATAAGAAGAATTCTGATCAGGAGAGTTTTTTATCAAGAAGCAGTGACCGTTTCTTTAATGAGCGCCCATATCTTGATCATACCTGCTATGTTCTATTGACGAAAAAACCTCCGGGAAGAAAAAGCAGTAGCTCCATGTTCTCCAGCCTGCTCAAGAGAAGCATTGTTCCGGAACAAACCATAAATCCTCAGATGCTCCAGGATTTTCTGGATGCAACCGGGCAGTTCAAAAGAGTTCTCGAAGATTCAGGTCTCATTAAGTTGACCAGGCTCAAGGAGGCTGATCTGGCCAGCTACGAACGGAAGACAGGTTTGATTGAAAAATACTGTGCCCTTAGTGAAGATGATGAATCCTTTATCATAAAAGATCTTCAGTTTAAAGACGGCATCCAGGTTGGCAACCAGTATGCACAGTTATTCACATTAGGAGATGCGGAAGACCTGCCTGCATTATGCGGATCAAGGATCAATTATGACCGGTATAGCACAGACCGGACAAAATTCAGCGTAGGATTTTCTTCTACCCTGGGACAGTTGCTTGCCTGCAACCACATATATAACCAGTATGTCTTTATCGATGACTCGTCAAAGACCATTCAAAAGCTGGAATCAAAACGGCTGCGTCTTCAGTCGCTGTCTGGATATTCACGTGAAAACACCATCAGCAGGGACGCCACGAATGACTTTCTGAATGAGGCCATTTCAGAACAAAGGCTTCCCGTAAAAGCGCATTTTAACGTATTAGTATGGACAGATAAATCTGATGGGCTTAAGGATCTGAAGAATTTGGTCAGTTCTGCCCTGGCACAGATGGATGCGGTTGCCAAGCAGGAAACGGCAGGTGCGGCCCAGATCTTTTGGGCAGGTATAGCGGGTAATGCCGCAGATTTCCCGGAGAATGACACCGTGGATACATTTCTGGAACAGGCGACGTGTTTTTTAAACCTGGAAAGCAGCTACAGAAGTTCCATCAGTCCATTTGGGATACGATTGGGGGACCGATTAACAGGAAAACCTGTTCACGTAGACATCAGTGATGAGCCATTCGGACGAATCATACAAAATCGTAATAAATTCATTCTTGGCCCGTCTGGTTCCGGAAAGAGCTTTTTCACCAATCATTTAGTCCGTTCCTATTATGAACAGGGCACACACGTGGTCATTGTAGATGTGGGGCACAGCTACAAAGGCTTGTGTGATTTGGTGAACGGTTATTATTTCACTTATTCTGAAGATAACCCTATTAAATTCAACCCCTTCTATATTGGAGAGGGAGACAGCCTCGATACTGAGACAAAAGAAAGTATCAAAACACTGCTTATTGCCCTTTGGAAAAGTGACGAAGAGATGCACAAAAGGAGTGAATACGTTGCCTTAAGCAACGCGCTTCAGCTCTACTACGAAAAACTTAAAAGTAATCCTGGAATATTTGCATGTTTTGATTCCTTCTATGAGTTCCTCAAAGAAGATTTTCTTCCTGTTTTGGAACGTGACGGGGTAAAGGAAAAAGATTTTGACGTTCATAATTTTTTGTACGTGTTGCGCCCATATTACAAGGGCGGAGAATATGACTATTTGCTTAACGCAAAGGAAAACCTGAACCTGCTTCAGGAGCGGCTGGTAGTATTTGAAATAGACGCCATAAAGGAAAATAAAATTCTGCTCAGTGTTACACTGATAATTATAAGTCAGGTCTTTATCAATAAGATGCGGAAGTTAAAAGGGGTCCGCAAGATGATCCTGATCGAAGAAGCCTGGAAGGCCCTGATGAAAGAAGGTTTTGCGGAGTACATCAAATATCTCTTTAAGACTGTAAGGAAATTTTTTGGAGAGGCGGTTGTGGTTACACAGGAGGTTGAGGACATTATATCCTCACCTATAGTAAAACAGGCGATCATCAATAATAGTGACTGTAAGATACTGCTAGACCAATCCAAATACCAGAATAAATTCGATCAGATCCAGGAATTATTGGGATTAACGGAAAAGGAAAAGGCATTGATCCTGTCTGTTAATAAAGCGAATGATCCGGACTTAAAATACAAAGAAGTGTTCATTTCCCTGGGTGGAATTTACTCAAAAGTTTATAGGACAGAGGTTAGCCCAGAAGAATATCTCGCCTACACAACTGAGCAAACCGAAAAAATGAAAGTGAACGAGTATGCAGAAAAGTACGGTAGTATTCAAAAGGGTATTCAGGCGCTGGCCGCTGATTTAAAAGAATAGAAAAGATCATGAAGAACGAAAAGAAAGTGCCAGAAATTATAAATGAACTGATGTCATTCGTAAAGATATTGGAAGGTAAGGGATACCATGCGGTCCACATGCTTATCGGAGACGGTACCGGTGACACCACTTCAAATATTATCGCCTACCTGGAGCTCAAAAAGGGATCGGCCAGCTGGCAGGACTTGCAGGATAAGGCTGAAATCAGAAAGGACATTTTCCCTCTTTACGGATCAATGTCTGTTCAGGAAAACAAGCCGGGCGATCCGATAACTGAGCATGGTTTCAAAATAGATTATACGGCGAAAAGAGGTTTTCATGTAACAAGCCTATGGATGGGGAGATCCTATTCCGATAGTAACTATACCACAGTTGAAGTAGACCTTGGTGTTAATCTTGGGCGTGCCAGTATCCCTACTTTTAATAAGATGAACGCTTTTCTGGACAAAGCAGATCAGGCAAGGAGGAAAAACAGGCAGTTTACACTAAGTATAACAACGAATGTCCGAGGTGTAATGAGCAGAGGGCAGACGATCGGGTGATTTCTGAATGAAAGTTTTAGACAGTAGTGATAAACGAGAAAGGGAGGTATGAAATGAAAAAGTGTGGACTAGTTATCCTTTTGGCAATAGTGTTGGTGATTGCACCGACACAAAAGAGTCAGGCCGTGTGGTGGTGGGTGGTCAAGGCTGCCGTAAAAAAAGCCATAAAAGCGGCGGACCTGGCTATCCAGAAACAGCAGAACAGAGTGCTCTGGCTGCAAAATGCTCAGAAGGTAATTGAAAATACAATGTCTAAGCTGAAATTGACCGAGATCAGTGACTGGACAGATCGTCAGCGGAACTTGTATAAGAATTACTTCGAAGAATTGAACAAAGTAAAACTATTGATTACCTACTATCAGCGCATCCGTGAAATTACCAGAACCCAGATCCAACTGGTAGAAGAATACAAACATGGCTGGCGCTTGGTCAGGAATGATAAACATTTCACCATAGAAGAAATCCGAGACATTGGCAGGTACTATGATGGTATTTTAAATGAGACCATGCAGAATTTAGAACAGCTTGGCCTGGTGGTGAATTCCTTCAAAATGCAAATGAGTGATGCGAAGCGTCTGGAAATCATTAACAATGTCGCGGTGCAGGTGGAGCAGAATTTTATCGACCTGCGGCGTTTCAATTCTGAAAACGCCGCTGAAAGCATGAGGCGGGCGCATGGCATTAAAGAAGTGGAAATGGTTAAAGAAATGTACGGCATTCAACAGGATCAAAAATGAGCAGGCAATTGATAAAAATTGAAAACACTGAACACGAATTCAGGAACAAAGGATATAGTGAAGTATTCTATACTGACGGGAGGTTTTCCGGCAAACTTCAAGATGCATTGAAATACTGCTGTGAATTACCAGGCTATACAAATGGTGATGAAATACGGCTTTTCTCAGTATTAAAACTTTATGAAAACCAACATGATATTCAGGTAAGGGCGGAATTTAAATTGCGCTTAACCGATGACTCCTTGTATATTATGGGCCTTGACCTCAATCATTATTCCAGAAGGGGAAAACTTATCAGTGAAACTTCACTGGTAGCACAGGGATATTCCCTGGATATTCCCAAAAAGGAAAGGGTACTGGAATGCATCAAATTGTTAGGGGGGCTGACCGAACGAATGTCTGAGGATAAAAGGATCAGGAAGCGTTTAACCGGTAGCGGAATTTAAAAAAGTGTATGGAATCCGATAATACAGCTACCATTAACCTTGAAAAGGAAATGCAGCGGTTGGCACAAACGGTAGTTGATAAGGGTTATGAGTCAGCCTATTGTGTACAAGGCCTAAATCAATCGCCAACCTTTTTGGAGATGTTACGGAAGCATGTAAATGTGACCCATAAAGAAAGGCCCTATCCTATGTTCCCCGTTCGCCTGACTGGAGCTGTATGCGGCGTGTATCGTACAGGGGCACTATTTGCTTCTTTTGAAATTGACTTGCGAGGTAAGGCCCTCACCATATATGAGCTTAGGCTTACGATCAGAGATGATGATGACCGTTTAACGGACACCTATCTTAAATTAAAGGCGCCGGAGGAAATACCACCTATACAAAAGGCTAAAGAAATGATGATTGCTAAACAAAAATGGCTGAAGCGACAGTTGAAAAGAAGATTCAGACGTGGAATCGGTTAAATGATTCCATTTAAAATGAAATGTATGTTTTAAGGAAATTGATAAGTAAATGTGAGGGTCATGAAAAGAGTTATTGTATCGTTGATCGTGTTGTTGATCTGTACCGCTGGCACAAAAGCACAGGGGATTTTAAACCAAAAGGGTTCTCAGCTGAAGCGTCTGGCGGAACAAGTGGCCTTATTGCAAACTTATATGGGCTATCTAAAGGAGGGCTATAGGATTGCCGATAAAGGATTAGCTACTATTAACGACATCAAGAACGGTGACCTGAATATCCATAAGATTTTCTTCAGTTCATTGAAGCAGGTAAACCCTAACATCCTGAAATATTCCAAGGTTGCTGACATCTTGTATACCCAGGTAAGGACATTAAGGTCTTGTCGTCAGGCCTCAACCTTTGTTCAGCGATCCGGCATGTATGGTGAACAGGAGATTGAGCAACTAAAAAGGCTTTTCCAAAAGGTCATTAAAGAATGCGCATACGTGATAGATGAACTTGCAATGCTTACTACCAATGGAAACCTGGAAATGACCGATGACGAGCGGATCAAACGGATTGACGGATTACATAAAGAAATGACAAATACAGCGGCTTTCAACGAATGGATGCGAAACCAGGCTTCCCAGATGTCGACTTACCGGAGGCACCAGCAAAATGAGTTGATCAGGGAGGAACGCCTTCATGGTTTTGAGGAGAAATAACATCATGATTATGGGAAATTTTAAAGAACAACTAGACGAATTTGCGAGAATTTTCGAGAATAAAGGGTATGATGGAATAATCGATTGCGCCGGTTTCATGTGCAATAGCGTACAACGTGCCATTATCTGTTATTCAGGAAAGCTTATCAGCTGGAAAGAAGGTATGGAACTACCCAAAGCAAGTTTCCTTACCGGAAGAATGCGTGAGGTTTGGAAGGACGGGGCGTTGAGTTACATTTTTTTGAATTTTGATTTTAGGCACAGTGTTAAACATGGGTTTGCTGTGACGAAAGTGACTGCGCGGCAAATAACTGGCGGTGGCGATCTGCTTCGTATTAAGACCTGGATGATCAAATCGCCGGATGATATACCAAAAAAAGAGCAGGCTATAGCTGGTGTTGTGTCAAAACCTTTAAAGAAGCAGAGGCTTAAAAATAGAATGTGACGCTACCATCGGATTTAAAGAATATGCCTGACATGAAAGTAACTTTTTGAATTAAATAATGTGAAAGAGAATGAGGAGTTTGATAACTGTAATATTACTGTCCATTGCGGGGTTTAGCAGAGTGAATGCACAAACCAATGAACTTGCACAGCTGGCCCTGAATATTGAAAAGCTGGCTCAATTTAGAAGCATACTGAGCGATCTGAAGAAAGGCTATGAAATCGTCAGCAAGGGATATGGAACGGTGAAAAATTTAACAGAGGGGAATTTTACCATCCACAAAGTATTTCTTGATGGACTTATGGAAATTAGCCCGGCGGTGAGGAAATATAGGAAAGTCCCCGCAATCCTTGAATATCAGCTGACACTGGTCAGAGAGTCCAAACGTGCTTTTCAGCAGTTCAGAGCTGCCAATCTGCTTAATTCTGGTGATATCGCCCACCTGGGAAATGTTTATGATAATCTGATGAGATCGAGCCTTCGGAATCTTGATGAGCTGGCAATAGTGGTAACCTCCGGTAAACTGAGGATGAGTGACAGCGAAAGAATGGAGGCCATTGATCGGTTATTTGATGATATGCAGGAGAAAGTTCTCTTTCTGCGGGATTTTAACGTGAAGGCAGGGGCATACGCATCGCAGCGACTTAAAGAAAAAAATGATATAAATGGAATGGGCAATGTTTACGGTATAAAGAATTAATAAGTGAGGTATGGGGAAGTTTATTAGAACTGCTTTAATAGCAGCAGTGTTGTTGGGAATACCTTTTTTCAGTCATGCGGAGGACATAGCTGACAAGATCTACGGCCTGAATGGTATACTGGAAAAATTGCAGGGCAGCATGATGCCGATGTGCGCGCAACTGATCGGAGTCGCCAGAGGGATTGCCGGGTTCGGTGCTTTGTGGTTCATTGCAAATCGTTGCTGGAAGCATCTGGCAAATGCTGAACCCATAGATTTTTATCCTCTGTTCCGGCCTTTTGTTCTGGGATTTTGCATCAGTTTTTTTCCGTTGCTTTTGCAAATGATCGAGGGTTTGGGTAAGCCAATTGTCACCGGAACCAGTGAAATGGTAAGAAACACTGATGAAGCGGTAAAGGTACTGCTGAAAAAGAAACAGGATGCACTTAAACATACCCAGGCCTGGGAAATGTATGTTGGCGAAGAAGGGAGCGGAGACAGAGAAAAATGGTACCGTTATGCTAAAGGTGATCCAGAGGATGAGTTCATTGGTGATTACCTGGACAACAGCCTTCAGTTTATGGTTGCAAAGGCAACCTATAACTTCAGGCAAAAAGTTAAGGAATGGATGTCAGAAATCTTGCAGGTTTTGTTCCAGGCCGCTTCACTGTGTATCAATACGATCCGTACATTCCAATTGATCGTACTGGCCATTTTAGGGCCTATTGTTTTCGGGCTCGCGGTATACGACGGTTTTCAGCATACGCTTACAGCATGGCTGAGCAGGTATCTTAATGTTTTCCTGTGGCTGCCGGTAGCCAATATTTTTGGCGCTATAATCGCAAAAATCCAGGAAGAGATGCTGCTGCTGGATCTTAGGCAATTAGATCAGTCTGGGGATACCTACTTCAGTGCAAATGACACGGTTTATCTCGTCTTCATGATAATTGGTATAGTCGGGTACTTTACAGTACCAACAGTTGCCGGTCACATCATAAATGCAGGTGGTGGCGGAGCAATGGTTTCTAAGGTAACCAGTGTAATGTCATCTATCGGGGGATCACCTTATTCCGCAACCACGGCAGCGATCGATACGATGAAGTCTTATCAGGACGGTAAAAAATATGATGCAGGTACGGGCATTGCCGGGGCGCTTGGCAGAATGGATGGAAATGGAGGAAACGGAGCAGGTGGTAGCTACCAGCATAGTAAACTGGCAGGGCGACAGGATAAATAAAGGAACTGTGCCAGCGCTTATGCAGCCGATAATATGGTGAACCCATCTAAGAAAAGTAATATGAAAAATTTGAAATGTGCTTTTCCTTTCGCAAGATCCGAACTTTTAAATGCGGGCATTGGTATGGATGTGAGGTGGATATAAATTGAACTGTGGAAATGAAAAAGTGTGTGTGATGTTCAAAGTGATGAAGAATATAGACAGTGCCTTCAGGTATGTCAGATTGGTTAGTTTAATGATAATCTGTGCCTGCGTGGTCATCTGCTCATTTATAATTTATAAGAGTTATGACCTGGCCGGAAAAAGCCAGGACAGGATATATGTGCTGTCAGGAGGCAAAGTTTTGGAGGCGTTTGCTGCTGAAAGGAAGGAGAATATTGGTGTGGAAGCAAGGGATCATGTGAGGATGTTCCATTTTTACTTCTTTACCCTGAGCCCTGATGAAAAAGCAATTCAGGAGAACATCAATAAAGCCATGTACATGGCGGATCGTACAGCTAAGTCACAATACGATAATTTAAAGGAGGGCAATTATTACAGTAACCTCATCAGCTCAAATATTGATCAGACCATCCATGTGGATTCAGTGGCCCTGGATATCCAACAATATCCTTACTATTTCCGCTGTTATGCCACCCAGGAACTTACCCGCCCCACCTCTATTGTCCAACGGAGCCTGATCACAGAGGGTTTTCTTCGTAATGTAAGCAGGAGTGAGCATAATTCACATGGTCTGCTGGTAGAGCGATGGAATGTAATAGAGAATAAGGACATAAACATTAAAAACAGATAGGTATGGCAAGGGAAAAGAAAGAAAAACCCCTATCTGATAAAAGGGAAAAAATGGCCCATCAAATCGCGGGGAAGCTGGTTCATTTACAACAGGTGTGGGCGGAGCGAATGAGTAATCTGGCCAGCAAGTTCAGCATTAGGGATCAAAAACGCATTCTTGTGATTGGTACTGTCCTAATGGCGGCTTTTTGCTTCAGTCTGGTTATTGGAGCCTTTCAACATCAGACGGAGAATATTCCAACCGCTATGGTTCCAAGGCTCATAATCCCCCGCCCTGATCATCGTATGGATTCCTTAAAACCTAATGAACTGAAAAGTACAGGGCGGAGAATTCCTGAAAGAGCCGATTCACTCCGACAATTGAAGAAGGAAAATCTGAAATAAAAATTATTGTTAACGATAAGTGAGATTGAAAATGAGGAGCAAAACAAAAGAAGAACAACAGTGGAAATTCCAGTTAATGTTACCTGTATTGATATTGCCTTTTATTACCCTGGTTTTTTGGGCACTGGGAGGTGGGCCTGGCAATACAGTTTCCGCACAGGCACCGGGTGCCAAGGGTTTAAAGACTGATTTGCCAGGAGCAAATATCAAGGGAGATCCTGCAAATAAAATGAGCTACTATGAATTGGCCAATGCGGATTCTTTGGCCAACAATGAACTGCGAAAGAATGATCCCTATTATCGCGGAGGTGTCACCCTGGGAACGCCAGATCACCTTAACCCATATGGCAGTGGAGCGCAGCAAGGATTAATTACCTCAACAAACAGCGGTACTGGGTATAATGGAAATGAGGCGGCAATCTATCAGAGGATCAATGACATCAACAATTCAATAAATCAGCCCGTCTCTACCAACCGTAGTCAGTTCAATGAACCACATAACCCATATGGTTCAACCGGGAACAGTAAAGCAGATCTCGATCGGCTGGAAGCCATGATGAAAGCCATGTCATCAGCAGAAAACAAGCCAGATGGAGAAACGGTAGCCCTGAATACGATGTTGGAGCGTATCATAGATATCCAGAATCCTGCCCTTGCCCAGGAAAAGCTACGCGCTGCATCCAAACAAAAAAAAGGTCAGGTTTTCCCCGTGACTGCTGAAAACCCTGTTAATTCCCTCTCGTTTATTAAGGCGGACACAAAAAAAAGTATAAAGAATGCTGATCAGGGCTTCTATTCTCTAAATGGGACAAACGAAGTGGAGGAGTTCCCGTTGAATACAATCAAAGCAATTGTACATGGAACACAAACTGTGGTTTCGGGTGCCGAATTGGAAATGAGGCTTTTAAATGATGCGTTCATCAATGGGGTCAAAATACCTAAGGGGCAACTGATTACAGGGACCGCTTCCTTGAATGGCGAAAGGCTAATGGTTCATATCCAGCAGATACAATATAATGACCACCTGTTTCCTGTGAACTTATCCGTCTATGATCTCACCGGACTCGAGGGTATTCGTATTGAAGGTGCCATGTCCAGGGATGTAGCAACGCAATCTGGGACAAACGCTATACAGGGATTAAACATGCCGATCATGGATCCCTCAATTGTGACACAGGCAGCTTCAGTAGGTATTGAGTTTACAAAAGGACTGATTGGAAAGAAAGCAAAACGTGTACTGGTTACGGTCAAGGCAGGTCATAAAATCTTGCTCAAAGACGAAAACCAGGATTCCGGTGAATAAAAATTTAAAACTAAAACAATGAATATGAGAAAGAAATGTGCCAGTTTGATAATGTGTGTATTCATGTTATTGAGTGTTTTTTCCGCGATAGCGCAGGATGATGTAAAATTAAAATCAATTCTTAAGCCAGTACCCCTAGCTGTGGGCCGGTACAAAGCAACTAACCTCATCTTCCCGTATGGTATAAAAAGCGCCTATTGGGTCAACCAGGATTTATCTGTGCTTCAGATAAAGGGTCTGGAAAACGTACTTATGGTGAATGCAAAGAATGAATCTTTAAAAGAAACAAACCTGACTGTTGCCACAAAGGACGGTTCGCTTTATTCCTTCATCATCAGTTTTACCGCACAGCCCAGTCTGCTAAACCTCAATCTTGGTGAATTTCCGAATTCAGTAAATGGCGCGGGGTTACTTAGTCCTAATTCGCTTGATGAAGCCGCGATAAGCAGCACAGCAGAAAGACTGGCAACAAGAAAGCCAGCTATTCGCCACGTCAGAGTCAAGGGCAATGAAATCAGTATGACCTTAACCGGAATCTATGCGGAGAAAGATGTAATGTATTTCCAGGTCTCACTGGAAAATAACAGCAACCTGCGTTATACCACTGATCAGCTACGATTTTTTATTAAGGATCAAAAAAAGTCAAAACGAACGTCTTCGCAGGAAGTGCAGGTTCAGCCGTTACATGTTGTAGGCAATCAGAATCTGGTGGAACCACACTCGAAGCAGTCCCTGGTATTTGCAATAGCCAAATTCACCATCCCGCTCAATCAGCTATTACATATCGAATTGCTGGAAAAGAACGGTGGACGCAATCTGCATATGAAAATTGGCAATAAAAGATTGATAAATGCTGCTTCGATCAGGTGAAACAGTGTGAAATCACATGTATTAGATTAATAATGGACAATACCTATGATAAGGACCTTCAGGATTAGTCGATCCTATAGATCATAACAATATTGCCACAGATATAAAACAACTAAAAACAGGAATAATGGAAGAATTAAATTATGTATCGGTAGAAAGAAAAGTTTTTTCTACGGGAGTGGGTAACGAATTGGACTTACCACTGAGAATCAATATGGAGAAAGGATTAGATCATTTCTCATTACCCTATGAGCGATACTACGGAGAGGTCAAGGCAGAGGCAAACTATAACTTTAACAAAAGCGATAAAGGGAATTACTTCTTTAATTCAATGGATGTCACAATAGACAAAGCCGGCGAGGTAATTTCACAAAGGTTTAATATTGACAATACCTTTGAACCAGATCTCAAGAAACTGTACCCGGATCTCAATATTAATTTTACGCTTAAGGAAGCCGTAAACTACCTCCTTGAACAGTCTCTACATAAGTTGCATGTGTCAAGGGTTTTAAAAGATCCCAGCCTTCCATTTTCAATGGAAAATTCCATAAGGGTGGTCAAACCGGAGTGGATAATGGCAAACCTTACCGATAAAGATAAATACGGAAACTTTAAGACTCATGTTTTCAAGGGTGTCAATGATGTCTTTGAGCAGAAACTAAAAGAAATGCCTCTAAAAATGGTTACCGACCAAATAAGGAAAGCTCTAAGGAGAGGTGATCCCAAAGTGCCGGTAATTTTTGTCATTGAAGGAAAGGAATATAAGCGGTCAATTGAATTCAACGCGAGATACAGAAATTTCAAAATTCACGATGACCAATTAGCAGTTGATGTGAAGAAAGCAAAAGATTTATCTACCCAGCAAACGAACGGCGTCAAGTTAAAAGGCACCGATACAACTGCTGTGAGCGAGCCGGCAAAGCAAAGGCGATCTCAAGCTACTTCGAAAGCCGTCGGCGCGAAAACAGGAATGGCAAACAAAGCCGCAAAAGCGAATAGCAACGGAAAAGCGAAAAAAGGTAAAGCTACTAAAGTTGGGGGCTAATCCCCAGCTTTTCGACTTGCTACTAAATTGGATATATATGGAAGATTTGCGTGATAAAATAGCGGAAGAACTTAAGGGTTGGAATGAAACTGGTGAAAAAGATAAATTAAACTATACTCCGGAAGAGCTTTCTACAAAGCGATACTATGCCAACCGATATGAGGAGTTAAAGAAAATTTATTTAAAATTTCATTCTGTCAGAGAAAACCGGAACACTGCGGCTCTTAAAAATTTAAAAAACAAACTGGACCTGTTGGAAAGGAAACAGTTTAAATACTATATACCAATGCTCTGGCAAAAATTAAAGGACGCAGTGAAGTTCATCGGTTATGAACAAGGGATCAGAACAGATTTGCAAAAGGATTATGAACAGGTAAGGTCTTACGTAAACCAAACAGGTTTGGATCATGAGTATGTGCCACAACTTAATATAGCATCAAGGGAGATAAATATTCGCAAAAATCAATATTACCAAATGTCGTCAACCGACATTATGAAGTGTGACTACCGATTAGCAAAAAGCCCGGACGGGTCTTATACTACGACCTACAACCTTAAGGTTTTCGCCACTACCGATCCCTCGGAGCTGAAACAGGTCCAGTTGCAATTTAATTCAATCAGGTTATTGGACAATGATCAGTTATATGGCCTTGTTTCTGGCCAGGCAGTTCTCCATGTTGAACCAAATGGACAAAAGAGCTGGTTGAAACTTGATTCACATGATAAGGACAAGGACGGAAATACACCATTAATCCGGGTGGAAGGAAATTCATTTGATGTCAGGGAGCAAATTCAGAAATCCCAGTTGCAGCATATTTTGAATGATCCCGCTGGTGCAACATTAATAAATCAACTTCATAATGGTAAAATTGCAGAGGTTGTCGATCTGTCAAATGGTAACAGAAGAGTTTTCCAGGTTCAGGCAGATCCATTGAGCCGGAGAATTAATATTACCGAAGAACGAGGTAACACTGTAGTGAGGAAAATGGAAACCTACGGGACCTCACTTAAGGTGGCGCATAAAAAAGAAACAGTAAATCGAAAAGCACCTGCTGCCAAGAACTCGAATACCCCATCACAGGGCAAAAGGCCAAAAATGAAAGCAATAAAAGGCGGAGGACACTGATATGGAAAGATTTGAGATCCTGATGCATTTTTTCTCAGCATCTGAAGCAGATTTCAGGATTGGAAAAGGACATTTGGCTCTTTTTTCTGCACTATATATTTATTGGTCCAGAAAGGGTTTCCCTGATCCGTTTAGGGTATATGGTTACCAGGTTATGCTGATGGCAAAGATTTCGGCTAACTCAACCTACAACCGCTTGCTGAATGATTTGAAGGATTTCGGCTACCTGAGATATGAAGCTTCCTATTATAAAGGCAAGGGTAGTTCTATCACGTTTTATAATTCACAAGGGTTTAATGGCGAAACGGAAAATACTATGAATGATCCGTAAAATATTTATGGTCCTAAAAAGCATGGTGTCCAATAATTTGATTTTGTAGTAGCAAATGGGCGATAAAGGTCGTCAGAGGGGGAGAAATGTGATGAGTGATATGCTGAACAGAAAACAGCGGATTTTCCGAGAACAACTTATAACGGTTGATGATCTACAGGACTTCAAACTGGAGTTGTTAAATGAGATAAAAATATTACTAAAAGGAAATGGAACTGGTTTAGGGAAAAAATGGATGAAGTCGGATGAAGTCCGGGAAATGTTGGGGTTATCGATCGGCAAACTTCAAAATTTGCGTATCAGTGGAACTCTGCCCTATACCAAGATTGGCGGTGTCATTTATTATGAGCATGAGGATATTGTAAAGATGATGGAATCACGGAAGATCCAGCAATAAATCGAAATGCTTTGATGAAAAAACTAGAAGGATTCGGACAGCAGGTTCCACCACTCAAAAAATTTGTGTTCATCTATTTCGCACAAAAGGGCATACCCGAAAGTGAGGCTGATCGGTTCTTCAGGCACTATGATGCTTGTGGATGGAAAAACGCTGAGCACAAACCAATCCAGAACTGGAAAACACTTGCCTGTGAATGGGCATGGCAGGCTACCCACCGGAGATAATTGAAACTTGAAAAAGAAAATGTATTAGAACAAAAGCAAATGAGTGTATGAAAAAGGTGATGTCAATTGCTTTGGCTGTAATAGGGTTATTCGGCCTAGCCTGCCAAAAAGATGCAGTACCGGTAAATGAAGTAATCGCGGCAGATTCCAGCGTATGCGTCAACTCATATCAGGATTTGATTGAGCTTCTGGATACCAATAAGGTTGTTGTCCGGTCTATAGTTCTTCAAAACGGCATAACGATTACCCCCCCTGAAATTGATATTGGAAATATTGCCTACTCCGCAATCGCAGGAAAACAAGGCTCATCTCTATTCAACTCCTATCTGGATGTCAAATGGCGATCAGACACTGGCGCATCATGGCAGGGTTTTACTTCTGATGTCTGGACTTTGGGATGTATCAGCAAAGACTACGGAGGCACTGCTTATACTAATCTGCTTAAGGATAATCTGGAAATAATCATCAATACATCCTTCACCTGGAATGTCGGGTCGAATGCAGGTCGACCTATCAAATATTTAATAATCAACTAAAACTCCAAAATCTATGAAAACTTTAACCATTACAATGTTACGAAAATGCAGCTTCAGCTTTCTGCTGCTCATTTTTATTATCGGGTGTTCTAAAAAAGATCAGGATTTTCGGTCGGAAAATCCTTCGGCAGCATTTCCTGCTCTAGCAACATTTGACAAACTAGATGTGCGGCTCCAAAAAATTGTCAGAGCGTTGGACAGTAAACCGTCCATTTCAGCCAAATTTTCTGCCTTAATAAATGATAGGGCTATCGAATGGAGTAAATCCCTTATTTCCTTGCGGAACAAAACGCTTGTGGCGCTGATTCCTTTGAGAGCGGCTACGGACAAACGTTATAGTGCGTTTGTGGCTATCGAATTAGACAGCATCCTTCGGTTCAGACTCTTTGATTCTGACAGTTTCTCTACTTACGAATCAAAGAAAAAGGAAGGTGATCCAACCTTGTTCGATGTCAACCATGCTTTAAACGCGTTAAACAGCTATGGTTTAGGTAGTACTATTTATTCTACAGCAGGTCTGCAAACTGCGGAGCTAAGGAAACTGGATAACTATAAAAGGAATAGTGTACCAGAACCAAAGCAGCTGGTGAGATCATCAACTATTACCATTACAACCTGCTATTCGTGGTCCGCTTGCACAGGGGATGGAAATGGAAATTGCGTTGGAGAAATCTATTATTTCACGGAATGTGTAAGTGAGGTAATATGGTTTAAATCATTTGACGATGGTTTCGACATGGGTGGAGGCTATGGATACGAGCCAGGTGGCGGAGAGAGCGGCGGATATCATAATCCCAATATCCCATCCTCAGGGGAGGCCTTAAAAGATGTCCAGGTTCTTCCGCCGTCAGCTCCAATTGCTGACATAAATAATTACCTCGCTTGTTTCGATACGTCATTGCCAGCAAAAGTAACCATATATGCGGATCAGCCAATAGAAGGAACGACTGAACCGATTAGCATTCTTGGTGGAATTGGCCATGCTTACATGAGCTTTGAACAAAGTGTCAATGGGATGATGGTCAGGCGCACAGTTGGATTCTACAATGCAACAAAAGTAGATCCGTTTTACAATAAATCTGCCCCCGGTGTACTGGGTAATGATTCCACTCATGATTATAATGTCAAATGGGAAACAAGCATAACGCCGAAACAATTAGATGATATGATCCAGGCTACTGTCAATCACGCTCCAGTCTATAATATCGAAAGTTATAACTGCGCAAATTTTGTTTTGGATGTCGCCAGCGCGGGAGGAATTAATCTTCCCCGTAGCGTAGGATGGTGGTATGTAGGAAGTGGTCTCAACCCTGGAGCGCTGGGGGAAGATCTCCGTAAACAACCTGGGGCTGTGAGCGGAAAAGGCCATACTGAGGATAATGTAGGGGAATGCCAATAGGCATCACGATAAGATATTTATCATAAGCCCGCATTTCAGGTTAACAAAACGCAAATTTAACGTGCTGATTTATAATGCATTATTGTTGTTCTTTTGGAAATACTTTACTAAATTCAACCTTAACTAAATAATTCATATGAAGTCCATTTATGTTTTCCTCATTATTAGTTTGCCCATTACCTTCTCCTCATGTGGTGATAAATTAAACAATAATAAAGCTGAAAAATTAATCAGAGAGAGCGTCACATTTCCTCAGACAAATGATGTGGAAATAGAATATGGATTAGTAAGCTATGAGCAGGATTCATTACCAAAATACTATTACATTTTAGAAAAGGAAGGGATGTTCAAGATCGAAAATCTCGGTAGTGGTGGACTGTTTGTGATTTCCAATCGTTTTCGGGTGACACCTACACCAGAAGGAAGGAAATTTATTGTTGAAGAGGATAAAAATCCTACGGCGCAAGGAAATACCGGTGAGTTTATGTATAACAGCAGATTTAAGACCTGTGAAGTTGAATTTACCAAAGTGGAAAGCATCCAGGAGATTCCGGCCTACAACTCAGCAGAAATTTCTTATGTTGTAGAGCGCAAAAATTTTACACCATTTTGGAAATACTATTTGGGTAAAACTAAGAAAATGCCTGACACAATCCAGAATCGACAATTTGCAGTAATAAAAACCAATGAAGGTTGGCAACCTGCTAAAAAGCCTAAGCATTAAGGTACAAAGATGACAATACAAATTTAAAGACGGCTGCCCTATTTGGGGCAGCCGTTCTATTATGCAGCTTTGGGTTTCTCCATCATCGCAGATGGCATCTTAATGATTAATCCTTTCTTCATCTTATTGTTCAGAATACCCATGTCTCTACTAACCTTTTTGGCTACAATCTTTGCATAAATCTGCGTTGTTTTGATGGACTTATGTCCCAGCAATGCGCTCACAGTTTCCAGTGGAACCCCATTGGCCAAGGTTACAGTCGTTGCAAATGTATGACGGGCAGTATGTGTCGTGAGATTCTTGTTTATCTCGCACAAATCAGCCAGCTCCTTCAGGTACTCATTATATTTCTGATTACTATTGATCGGTAAAAGCAGATTATGTTCTTTACAGTAGGGATGGTCTTTGTACCGCTCAATGATCTCCCTTACAATAGGCAGCACAGGAACATTTTCCCGACACCATGTTTTTTCACGGTTCTTGACTATCCAGTCACTTCCATCATAAAACGGCATTACATGATCTGGCGTGAGAATGCTGGCATCCTTATAGGCATAACCGGTAAAGCACATGAAAAGATAGCAGTCACGAACCTCGCTTAACCTAGCAGTGTGTAACTTCTTATAGTACATTACTGCTATCTCAGCGTCATTCAAAATATCCCTTTCCGGATGAACATAGGTACAGGGAAATGGAGCTATGGGGTTCCTTCCGATCCACTCTCGGTTTACAGCAACGGTAACAATATGCTTGGTATTTTTCAGATATTTCATAGCGGTATTGCTCTGAATATCTTTTTCCAGCATAAGGTAATCTATAAAATCCTCTGCGAAAGTGTATTTAACCTCGGTTAATGGAAGATCCTTCTTACCCATTGTTTCCTCCAAAAAGGACACAATTTTCGTTTTAGTGGTCTCCCATTTCGTTAAGGTGCCTTTGGCCATGAGCTTCTTTAAGACCCTTTTCTTCTTCTTTTCGAGGACAAAATCTGTGACTTCAATTAGCGTCTTCGAAGCCGGAAGCTCTGGGAAGGAAAGTGGTAACGAAGCAGATTTACCCTGATACACCAGTTTAACCATTAATGCTGACACATACTTATGCTGAAGTGTAAGCAAATCATATTCCTCACGAAGCTTTGTTCGCGCTTTATCAATCGCTGTATTAATAATCCGCGATTCTTTGGAGTTTCCTTTAGCACAATTTCCCTCCTGGTTCCAATAGTCGTAGTGTACTTTCTGACCTAGTGAGAGCTCTGTTCTTTTTCCGTCTACTGTGAGACGGATAATTATCGGGTTCATTCCATCGCTAGACTGTTTTGCAGATTTTAACAGAAAGAGGATGGAAAGTTTGTCATTTACCTTCATTTGTCCCTCCGTTTTTTAGGTCTGCAACTCTGTTCTTATAAATCCCGAGAATTTTACATTGCTTATGTCCGATCAGTGAGTTTTTGTCCAAAGAACCTTCCCAAACTTCTAAGGGCCGTGCAAAAAGAAGCCTATTCTTCCTTTTTGCGAATGGATTATCGCCTTTTACCTTTCGGTTAAGTTCATCACATAACTCAGGAATAAGCAGAATTTCAGTAGGAACGTACGTTCTCTTACTTTTGTAAGTCACACTGATGATAATAGGAAACTTCCCATTCTTTCTTTTCCTTCTTTTATCCAGGAAAGGGAGACACTGGATCTCAATTTTAACCAATTTCATACAACACATTTTTAGGTGATCGAAAAATTAATTCGCTCGTTCCTAAACCCTCCTTCACAAAAACATGGGTTATTGAGGTGACCAATAACGTAAAGGAATTGGTCACCTATAGGTCACCTTTTCTAAAGATGTAAGGTTGTTTTAGTGATTGATTTTATAGTCAAATACTAACTCTTACATCAAAAAAAAATTAGACTCTATCGAGGTGACCAATTTCGGCAATTTAAATAGGTCACCGAATAGGTCACCTTTGCCGATACTTTTAGATGGTTTTATGTGGTATGCAATTATTTGAAGATGCCTGTATTTGGCGGTATTGCGCACAAAAAAAGCACTCGGACTGAGTGCTTTTTAATATTTTGCGGACCGGACGGGACTCGAACCCGCGACCTCCGCCGTGACAGGGCGGCATTCTAACCAGCTGAACTACCGGTCCGTTTTCCCTTTCCGTATTCTTACGTCCGTTTCGGGATTGCAAATATAGGGCCTTTATTTATATTTACAAACTATTTTTTAAATAACTGTAACTCCTTAAATTACAGAGCCTTCTTTTAGCTTCTCTGCATTTTCAGCAAACTGAAGGGCATCTATCAGCTCCTGAACACCCCCATCCATGATATTATTCAGGTTGTAAAGGGTTAATCCAATGCGGTGATCTGTTACCCTACCCTGTGGATAATTGTAGGTACGGATCTTTGCTGAACGGTCTCCGGTTGAAACCATAGTCTTACGTCTTGCAGCAATATCACCATTTTTTTTCTGCAATTCTATGTCGTATAATTTACTACGCAACATCTCCATCGCAATAACCCTGTTACCCAGCTGCGAACGCTCTTGTTGACAAACAACCACAAGGCCCGAAGGTCTGTGCGTCAATTGCACTTTCGTCTCCACCTTATTTACATTCTGTCCACCAGCACCACCTGAACGCGATGTCTGCAAGTCAATATCTGCCGGATTAAGGTAAAAATCTATCTCTTCAGCTTCTGGCAAAACTGCTACTGATGCTGCTGAAGTATGTACACGGCCCTGGGTTTCGGTATCAGGCACACGTTGCACACGATGAACACCCGACTCATATTTCAATTGTCCGTAAACATCTTCTCCGCTAACCTTTAAAATCACCTCTTTGTAACCACCCGCAGTTCCTTCTGTTACATCAACAGTCTCCACTTTCCAGCCCTTCTGCTCAAAGTAGCGGCTATACATTCTGTATAAATCACCCGCAAACAACGCAGCCTCATCACCTCCTGTACCACCTCTGATCTCAAATACAGCATTTTTAGCATCTTCAGGATCAACAGGGATCAGCATCAGACGAACCTTTTCTTCCAGTTCTTCCTGTTGCACCAGCAAAAGATCAAGCTCTTCTTTAGCCATCTCACGCATTTCCGCATCCTTCTCTGTACTTAATATCTCTTTATTGGCTTCAATATTACTCATTACATTCTTGTAGACCTTATATTCCTCTACAATCTTGCCTAAGTCTTTATACTCTTTATTTAAAGCTGCAAAACGCTTCATATCCTGCATCGTGTCAGGATTACTTAACTGCTCCTCAACATCTTCCCAACGCAGTTTAATTGCTTCTAATTTTTCTAACATATCTTCTTTCAGAAACTTATAATATATTCAGGCACCCGGTTTTATTCGGGCAGCAAAAATACGGCTTTTTTACTTAAAAGGATTAAAAAATTATACCCCCTCAACTGTTATGCCATTGCCATCTATATTTTTTCAAAGTATTTAAGGCTTAAATCATTGCCATCAAATACAGCATATGAATTATAATTAATCCATTCACCAAGGTTTACATACCTGCTTTTATCATTCAACATAATATCCAGGGGCAGATGCCTGTGTCCAAATATGAAATAATCGTAATGCTCCTTTAATAACAATTCCTTCGCATAAATAGCGAGCCACTCCTTCTCTTCGCCATTAAAAACCTCTTCATTATGATTTGCCGCCCGGCTACTTCCCGACCACCAGTTGGCAATTCCCAATCCTATTCGTGGTGGAACAAGAGCAAACAACCATTGACAAACCGGATTTCTAAAGACTTTTCTCAGTAGTTTATATTGTTGATCGCCCGGCCCCAAACCGTCACCATGATGTAAAAAGAAGCGCTTACCATCTCTTTCAATAACCAATTCATCACTCACAATCTCTATCCCCATCTCCTCACTGAAATAGCTATTTACCCACATATCATGGTTCCCCTTAAAGAAATATACCTTTATTCCGGCATCTGTCATCGCCGCCAGCTTACCCTGTAAACGTATAAACCCTTTAGGCACAACAGTGTGATATTCAAACCAGAAATCAAAAACATCCCCCATTAAAAACAACTCGCTACAAGTTGATTCTATGGAACTTAACCACCTTAAAATGCGATCTTCCCGCTTCCTGCTCTCCGCATGATTAGGAGAGCCCAGGTGGAAGTCAGAAGCAAAATATATGTTCTTTTTCATCAATGTAAACAAAGATATAGAAAATATCCGCTCCCTTATTTTTCATATGTTCTACAGATTATGTAGAATATTAGTAAATAGAATCGTTATTAATTACAAAAGTTCGTAAATTCGCACAAAATTTAAACTATGATTTCTACTGATATAGCCATCATTGGCGCCGGACCTGTAGGTTTATTCGCGATTTTTGAAGCAGGTTTACTAAAAATGCGTTGTCATTTAATAGACTACTTGCCGCAAGTAGGCGGACAACTTTCTGAGATATATCCTAAAAAACCGATATACGACATCCCTGGCTACCCTACTGTATTGGCTCAGGAGCTGGTTGACAACCTTGTGGAGCAGGCTAAGCCTTTTCACCCGGGTTATACACTTGGCGAACGTATTGAAGGTTTAGAGAAACGCGGCGAAGGTGATTTCGTACTGACGACCAATATGGGTACCATTATAGAGGCTAAAGTTGTAGTTATTGCGGGTGGACTGGGTTGTTTTGAGCCTCGTAAACCAGCTGTAGCAGGACTAGAGCAATTTGAAAATGGAAGAGGTGTAAACTACATGATCCTTGATCCTGAGAAATACCGCGGACAAAAAATGGTAATTGCAGGTGGGGGCGACTCTGCTTTAGACTGGACTATATTTTTAGCAGATATCGTTGATGAATTGACACTTGTTCACCGCAGCGAAAGCTTCCGTGGCGCACCAGATTCAGTAAACAAAGTAATGGAACTTGCTGAAAGTGGAAAAATCAACCTGGTACTGAACAGCAATCTGAACTCCGTAAGCGGAAACGGCAAACTGGAAAGTGTTGAGCTGATCCATAACAAAACGCTTGAAACAAATGTTGTTGCTGCCGATCACCTTATTCCTCTGTTTGGATTAAGCCCTAAATTAGGCCCAATTGAGCAATGGAACCTGAACATCAGCAAAAGTGCTATTGAAGTAAACACTGACGATTATTCAACTAATATACCAGGCATTTACGCTATCGGTGACATCAACACTTACACCAACAAGCTTAAACTGATCTTATGTGGTTTCCATGAAGCGGCCTTAATGAGCCACAGTGCATACCAATACATGAACCCTGGAGTTAAATATACCATGAAATACACCACTGTAAACGGTGTATCAGAATTTTAAGAATGGAAGACAATAACATTACCCTGCACGTACAAAATCCAGACGGTAGCAGAACTACCCTGGAGGCACCTGTAGACATGGGCTTAAGCCTTATGGAATATTTAAAAGCTTGCGAATACGATATCCTTGCAACCTGCGGGGGCATGGCCTTATGTGCCACATGCTGCGTAGATGTACTGGAAGGTGAAGATAAGCTGAATGAAATGACCGATGACGAGTACGCAATGCTCGATACACTGCCTGATGTATTGCCAAATTCAAGATTAGCCTGTCAGTTGCAGTTAAACCCTGCTATGGACGGCCTGGTAGTTAAACTACACCACGCAGAATAAAATATACCAGTTAATAAAATACTATTAATTATTATCTACAGCGGCAGCCATTGTTTTAACAGGGCTGCCGATTGTTTTATATTCGCCATCCCCTTTTAATATCGCCAGCATTTTTTGATTATCCTTTAACAAGGACTTTGCAGCATTAAGTTCCACATCGTACTGAAATGCCTGGGTTACCTTTCCCTTTTCGTAATAATAGCGGCTAACAATCTGCGCCTCCAGGATTCTTTTTATTTCGGCCTTATAGGTCGTAAGCTCTGTTTTTTTAGCACCTAGCATTTTACCCTTCAGGTCATCCAGATCAGCCTTTACCGCATTTAATTTGTTCTCCTTTTCAGCTTCGGCCCTCAGATCAGAAAGCAATCGTTCTGTACGTGACACATACGAATAGTCCTTTCCCGCCAGTGAGCTCACAAATTGTGTATAATCATTATCTGTAATTTGGAACGCTGCCGCAGGTGCTATGGTCTTGTTATTTTTTTTATAATTATTGGCATAGTCAAAAAACAAGTACTTATTGGCTAATGAAATTGTAAGCGGACTTAACTTGGGAGTGTTTACCAATACATCAGGATATATGCCGTTTCCATCATACACATTACGCCCTATTTTGGTGTTGAATTTATTCATCAGGGAATCTGCAAACTTCAAAGTCTTGCCATTGGCATCCTTATGCGCATAATCCAACGCCTGTATGCACCTGCCGGATGGCGTAAAGTACTTGGCAACAGTAACCTTTACCAAGCTATTATAAGGCAGGTTAAACGTCTGTTGCACCAAGCCCTTGCCATAACTCCGCTGCCCCACAATTATCGCCCTGTCTAGATCCTGAAGGGCCCCTGCAACAATTTCAGATGCTGATGCGGAAGAGCCGCTGATCAATACCACCAATGGAATAGCTGGGAATAACGACTGGTTAAGTGTTTTATAGGTAATGGTCTTTTGAGGATTTCTACCTTTTTGGGTAACAATAGTTACATCCTTATCTACAAAAATATTTACAATTTTTACCGCTTCCTGCAATATCCCACCACCGTTATACCTTAAATCAAGGATCATTCCTTTAGGCTGTAGTTTACCAAGGGTAACGGCCGCATCTTTCACTTCCTGGGCGGAGTTTTCAAGAAATTTATCTAAACGGATATAAGCGATGTTATCATCGGTCATCCCTGAATAAGAAACATTCGGTTGTTTTATCTCATCGCGTACAAGTGTTTTTGTCAGTAATGCACCTTCTCTTATGATTAACAGTTCTACAGAAGACCCCTTAGGCCCACGTAGCAACTGACTGATCTGGCCCCGCTCCTTTCCCTTGATCTCATTGCCGTTAATTTTTACCAGCTGATCTCCAGGCTTCACACCTTGCTTGTCGGCAGGATATCCTTCGTTAACTTCATTTACAAACAGCTTACCTTCAATAAAAATAGTGCTGGCACCGATACCTCCGTATTGCGTACTTACATATTTGAGTTTATAATCTTCAACTTCAGATTCGGGAACGTATTCGGTATAAGGATCCAGATTATCCAGCATCGCATCAATACTGGTCCGCATCAGGGTCGATGGATTGGTTTCCTCTACATAATTGATATTTATTTCTCTGTATAGCGAAGCAAAAATATCCAGGTTTTTAGATACCTGGAAAAGGTCGTCTTTAAAAGACCAGGATAATCCTGCGAAAGAAATAAGAAGTATAGCTGCGGCAATTTTATACGTTTTCATCATAAAGAGGATGTTATCATCAATCTGTTGATGGTAAATTTACAAAAAAGCCTTGTATATCAATAGCTGTAATTAAAGTCTGTTACCTTCAGGGTCGGCCAATGCCTTTTGAATGGTAAATTCCACATAAGTACGGTCTCTTTTTACAAGATCCATAAGTTGTGCTACAAGCTGGTCTTCCTGTCCTGGAACAAATGAAATATCTACCTGGGCGAGGTCACGATATTTTCTCAGGAATTTAATTTTAACCTTTTGCCAGGTCTCAGGTGTTAATGTAAAATTTGCCATAACGCAAAAATAGAAATAATTGTAATAGGATAAACTTATTTATGCTCCGGAGCACCTTTTAGGTTCAAATCTTTAATCCGCAACCTGATGTTTCTCATAAAATCTTTTCCGGGATCTGTTTTCCAGGTAATATAACCGGGGTCAGACTCTTTCCACAACGGGGTTCCGCGAAACAAACTGTATTCATAATGTCCGATTACATATTCAATCGGATATTTACTTTTCAGCTGCCTGATCAGCTGCTCATTTGCTTTAAGCTGTGCCTCCGTTAAAGGATTCTTAGAACCGCCTACATTCTCTACACCAATGGCGCAATAGTTCAGACCGATCACATGCCGGGCAAACATCGTATCGGGAAGCAGCTTGAATATCGTTCCGTCCCTATCCACTACATACTGAGCGGAAACATTTAATGCACTGGCCGATGCGATTTCCTTACGGGCACCAGGTAATGTACTGCGGTTAAAGACCTTAAACGTTGTTTCTGCAGATGGAATTTCTGTCCAATGCAGCACAATCATTACAGGTTTTATGGTTGGCTCTTTCTGCTTTAATCCGTGTCTTTTTTCAAGGTATTCCAGCGACAGTTGCCTTCTTTCATTATCAAATATAATCGCTTTATCAATAACCGGATACCGCTTTTGTGCTTGTGCAAAAGGCAACATGCTATAAAGAAATACCAGAACCAGCGCGGTTTTTTTAAATTTCAGGATCACCATAATGGAAAATAATAAAGCCCCTTTCAGGGCTTCAAAAATACTAAAAAGAAAACTGCCCGGGTTTGCCAGACAGTTTTCTTTACACAAATTACTGAACTTTTAAACTCAGCGGCAGCTTTTTGGTTAATGTATTCTTATTTACCACTTCAACTTCCACGACAATTGTCGTCCCTACCGCTAATCCTAATGGAACGGTGTAAGGGAGCAATAAAGAGTCCGTTCTACTTACCATCGAATAAGCTTTTTGGTAGGCCGTAGTAGAAACCATTTGCTGTGCCGTTGTACCCACGGTAGACCTTAAATTGATCTTATCAATGGGATCGTCAGACCAATACCTTAAATCCAGTGTAACTGTACTTCCAGATGCCACATTTGTTGTTTGAGGTGGCTTAACCGTGAAACCGGCTATAACCGGAACCTTTCCAATAATGGTAATATTATCCTTTAACCATTGATCCGGCGCATTCTTTTTACAGGCTGAAAATAAGGCAGCAATTGCAAAAAGGCTTATTATATATCTTGCTATATTCTTTTTCATGTTTTTTAATATTAATTAAACAACCAAATTTTCACAGCCTGATTGGCAACCTGAGGAACATTAGGATTTCTTCCGGGTTCATTGTCCGGATATTTAGCCCGCTGCACATAAACTCCTGCACCTAACAAATCCTTTAAAGGAGGAACTAACCCGGGATATACAGTTGTACTATATTGGTACCTCCGCATATCAGTCCAGGTCTCCATCTGAAGAAACAGCGCAATGTACTTTTGCAGCATAATGTCGGTAATGGTAAGGCTCGTAGCACCTTTAGCTATCGGGGAAGGAGTTGTGGTATATGTATTGATATCACCACCAGCAACCCCTAATTTCAACATATTACTCCTTATACCCTCCAGATAAGCATCATAAGCTCCTTGTTTATTGGTGCTAAATAGTGCCTCAGCTTTAATAAACTGCACTTCGGCATAGCTCAATATTACTACGGGTGATGTTTTACCGGCGTAAAAAGTTTTATCAGTAATCTGGGTGTTTGCCAGGCTCACCCCAGGATCAGTGCTTAACGCACCCACCGGCCGGCCTACGTATGTTGGCAGCCCTCCGTTGTCAAATAATTTCGGCAATCTGGGATCTATTAAACCGGGATAATACGCTGTGCCATTCATCAGGTTAACAATAAAGTAAGAAGGGCGATGTTGCTTATTACCTGGAATAGGGAGGCCGAGATTGGTGTACCATGGACTTGGTTTCTCCAGTGTATAATTCAATTGTAGATCCAGTGATCCGGTTCTGTCGGGATCCGCGGGCAACGTAGAAAATGACTTATTCGCATCGGCCGCAGCTTTGGCCAAATTGGTCGGGTCTTTTACCGACAAATGAATATAATATCTTGCCCTGGCGCCATAAGCGGCCTTTATCCATTTAGCAATCACCCCACCATAAATAAGATCTGTAGTGCTTACCTGCAAAGCAGCTGTAGCTGGAATAGGCTTCTCCAGATCGGTTATTGCACCATCCAAAAGCGCTTTTAAAGATATCGTATAAATATTCTGCTGAGGATCATATTTAGGTGCGGGATTTGAAGGCCCCTGAAAGGCCTCACTATAAGGCAGATCACCCCAGATATCGGTACTTTGCATTAAATTCAGGGCCAGTAATAATTTACCTATCCCGGCATACTGTGGTGCGCCTAAAGTTTCCGCCCTTGCAATCAAATCTTTAAGGTTCGGTATTGCATCCCTATAAGCCGACTCCCAAATATTGTCAAAACCGTAAGGGTTATAAGCATCTATGTTTGCCTCATAAGCATTACTTCCCGCAAGATACTGCGGATAAGCATTTCCATACTGTCCCACATTAAAAAATGACAAAGATGTAAATTGTATCGTTGAGGCCAGTATTCCGGCCATATTTGCCTGATCAGGTGTTAATCTGGACGGATCATCATTGATGTTTAATTGCTTTTTACATGATCCTGCAAACACCAGAAGAGCTACAGACAGCGCAAAAATTCTATATTTTAAGTTCTTCATAGCTTTAAAAATTAACGTTTAACCCCAAATAAATATTTCTGGTTGATGGAACACCAGTACCCACATAACCAACAGAATTCGAACCTGATCCATAAGCACTCGCCTCCGGATCAAATCCAATAAAGCTGGTACTTAACCATAAGTTATTAGCTGTAACAGACACTGAAGCTGATTTAACAAGTAATTTACTTAACCAGTGTTTAGGCAGGTCATAAGACAACGATACATTTTGGAGCCTAATCCATGAGGCATCCTGGAAACCGTTGTTTTCTGGAGCTAGTTTATAGGGAAAACTATTTGCATAAAAAAGCTGATCAATCAGCACTTGTTTATCATTCGGCACATACACAGGATTTGCTGCGGTACCGGTATTTTTCACCCCTTTAAAGACCACCATAACATTCCTTATTTCTGTCTCCGCACCAATTCCGGTAGAGAAACGCTGCGTTTTTGGAATATCAAAAACATCCCCTCCCTTTCTAAAATTAAACAAGAAAGAAAATGTAAATCCTTTATAGGCCAATGTACTGCCCAGCCCCCCTATCCAGTCAGGATAAGCGTTCCCTATTAAATAATTATTAGAAAGCGGCTGAGGTATGATCGGATAACCATCAGCTCCGATTATAAGCTGCCCCTGTGCGGCACTGCCGTCCGTTACCCTTGTATACGGCCAACCGTACCAGTCCCCGGGTTTACCTCCCGTTTTAATAATTTGTTTTACCCACGGACTTTCGGGATTAAAAGTAATTTCACTTACTCCGGGCGGCATGCTTAACACTTTTCCTTTGGTTTGCGACCAGTTTGCATTCAAGTCCCATTTAAAGTCATTTGTTTTGATCATCGTGGCGTTCAATAAAAACTCCAGTGACTTGTTACGGATTTTCCCTGCATTGGTGAGATAAATATCATACCCCGAAGCATAGCTGATCGGAACAGGAACAATTTGATCAATACTATTTAAAATAGCATAGTTGGCATCAAAAGTAATACGGTTCTTTAAAAAATGAAACTCCCCACCAAACTCCAACCCTTTGGTCCTCTCGGGTCTTAGCCCTTCTGATCCGACCTTGATATCACGCCGTATACCACTAACACCTGCAAAAGCAGGCAACGTTGAATAATAAATCCCAATCTGATACGGATCTGCATCTTTACCCACCTCTGCATATGAGGCCCTTAATTTACCATAATTGAATATGGGATTATCCTGTAGCCCTAAGCTTTCGGTAAATACATAAGACAGGCTTGCCGAAGGATAAAAGAAAGAGAGGTTACTTTCCGGTAAAGTAGAGGACCAGTCATTCCTTCCTGTTATACTCAAAAACACGGTATTATCATAACTTACACTCAAATCACCAAATACACCTATTATGTTTTTCTTTCCCGGAAATGTCAATGTTGAATAAACATTATAGTTGTTAATACTCTCCACATTAGGCACTACAGACTGGTTCCCGATTAAAGAGACATTGGTTCTGTTGATATGGGTATAAGAATGTCCCAGCAAAAACGATCCCATCCATTTATCATTAAACTGTTTACTTGCCCTTGCAAAAAAGTTAGAGTTAATCTCGCTATAACTTATTCGTTGCTCGGTCATTGCACCCAATGTGCTCGAACTGATCAGTAATTCTTTTGCACTATAATTCTGTCTGAAATCTGTGTAATTATCAATACCTGCTTTATAATTAAACGTGAGCCAATCGGTCGGTTTATACTCCGCCCCCAGATTTCCCAGTATCCGATTTACATTATCTCTTAAAAAAGCACGTTCACTAAAATAAAAAGGGTTATCAATAGCAGCATTATAGGTCTTCTGGGTCTTATCAGGGTTCAAATAATCTGCCGGATCAACAGTATTTGTAAAACGCATCAGATAAAATATTGTACCGGATGTGATCCCCGTTCTGGGATTCTTTCCCCCCGAATTGATATAATTGGCCGAGCCATCGAATTTTAATTTATCTGAGGCTTTCAATGTTCCGGCAAGTCTGACTGAGGTTTTCCCATACTCCGAATTCGGAACTACTCCATTTTGATTAGAGTTAGAAATGGAAGTAAAGTAGGTAGCCGTTTCATTTCCACCACTAAATGTGAGGGAGTTTTGCGTCTGATGTCCGGTTTTAAAAAACACGTCATACGGATTATAGACTGGCACCCCCTGTTCTATTCGCGGCCCCCAGCTATTTACGCTCGAAACAAATACACCGCCATTTCCATTTCCATAAGTAGTTTGAATAGGGGGCAATTTTGTTACATCATCAAAGCTTACCGATGTCCTGAAGCTAAAGTTAGGTTTGCCTGCCTTACCCGATTTTGTCGTGATGACAACTGCACCATTCGCAGCCCGAAGCCCATACAGAACTGATGCGGCCGGCCCCTTCAAAATAGTCATCGTTTCTATGTCTTCAGGATTGATATCCGCCCCGCGGTTTGTATTCTGAAAATTATCACTACTTACACGAGTTGAATTTGGTGTATTATCCGCATTAGTAGCCACCTGATCAGTACTATTGGAGATCGGAATACCATCAATAACAAATAAGGGCTGGTTATCTGCTGTAGGACTGAGCGAGTTGATTCCCCTAATCTGGATTCTTGATCCTGCTCCCGCAGCGCCCCCAACACTTGTAATCTGTACCCCAGAGGCCTTGCCTTTCAACGCATTTAAAACATTGGATTGATTGGTATTGGTGATGTCAGCAGCCGAAATCTCCTGCGTGGCATAACCCAATGATCTTTTTTGCTGCTTAATTCCAAGAGCTGTTACTACTATTTCCTGTAAGTTCTTAGCGTCTGATGTTAAAACAACATTGATAGAGGTATTACTTCCTACGGTTTTTTCCTGGCTGGCCATTCCGATATACGAGAATACCAGCACACTGGCAGCACTTGCCTGAATGCTATATGTTCCATTCGTATTTGTCTGAACAACGGTGGTACCACCTTTAATTTTCACGGAAACACCGGGTATCGGCAAACCATCGTCTGCCGATGTCACTTTACCTGTGACTGTTATTTGCTGTGCGATAACCTGCGTGGTAAGCAGAACTAAACCCAGAAATAACATGAGTAGTCTTTTTTTCATATAGATTGATTTTAGTTAGTAATTATATTTTGTATTCAAGACAAAATCACACGCAAAAAATCTAGTTCAATGAGAATGGATAACGAAAAGATTATCCTAACAGACAAAGTAATCCTGTGTCCAAAAACTACCCCAAACAATAGTAAAACTATTTCCACCTCCAGGATACCGCAAAAAAGGGGTGCTGTAAAGTAATTAAAACACCCTGATGGTCCAGGATGTTTTAATTATTTGCAAAAAATTATAGTGTATTCCTGCTATAGTCCATCTTTAGCCGCCTTAATCAGAGAATTTGTTCCACTCCCATCCTGTCCCAACTCCCAAAACATAATTCCATTCGCTCTTGCTTTAGCCAGCTTGGTCTTTTCCACGATTAAAGGTACCCCATTATAATAATAAGTAATTCCACCCACCACAAATGTAGACCCATTTATATTTGCTCCTGCGTTAAGTAAGTCCTTAAATGGCAACGCCTTTTCGACATTAGCAGCATCTTTACCTTTTCCATAAGTAGGTAATCCGAGAACAGCTTTTTCTTTAGGCAAATTCTTTCCTATAAGCCAAATATCTAACACTTCTTGTGCCAATGAATAGGGTGAATGATCCGGATTAGATTTCCAGCCAGCACCATCATAAGCCATTAGGTTCACGAAATCACAGGCATCAATCGCGTTCTGATTAATTCCATCCCTTATACCTCCTTCATAAACTCCGGCTGTAACAGCCATACTCAAAGTTTTGTGCCAGCTATGCAACTCCGCAGACAGCTCCTTCATAAAAACACCAAAGGTAACATCGTTTCCTTTAGTTGCATTTGGATACTCCCAGTCCAGATCTACACCATCAAATTGGTTTTCAAGCGCATATGTCACTATATTCTTAATCAGCACTTGTTTTGTCTGCGGATTGGAAAGTAATGTTGTATATATACTATTATCTCCATTCAGGGCAATAATAATTTTACAATTGTGTCTTTTTGCTAAGGCCACGATGTTCTTAATGCTTTCTTTAGAATCGTCAAGAACCAGCATTCCATCAGCTCTAGGTTTTAAAAACGAGAAAATAACATGTGTCAAATCATCAAGCGCAGTAGTATCAATATCTTTTATAGAACGATAAGCCGGGAAATAGCCTACTTTTTTAAAAGACATATCCGCCACATACGGTGTGGTTGGTTTTACAAATTCTTTAGCACCATAGCCATCAGGAACTTGTACTATATCTTTTGTACAGGAAGCTAAAAGAGCAAGAGCACCTATACTTAAAATTAAAAATCTTTTCATATTCTAGTTTTTTTAACTTCCCCAACCTCGGCCGGGGAAGCACTTTATTAATATTACCGTTTAACCTGATCAATCGCAATTCCGTAAGGCGCATAACCTTTCACCAGGAAATCTACTGGCTGAGTTCCATCTAACTTATAGCGCATAATGCCGGATTTAGAGCCAGAACCCACGGCTTGAGGGACATTAGCTCCATTGGAATCCGCCCTATTTCTGTAACCAAAATATAAGTAACCCTGACCGGTTGCATCCACATCAATATCCATTCCCGTAACATAAATGGCCTCATTTGAATTGGCTGGTGCAGTGAAACCCTGATCACTGAATCCCGTAAAAGGTAATGTAGTAACAAAGCCCATTTGCGTAGGATCGGTATAAATAGCCGTAATATTATTCCCCGACATATCCGACCGATAGATTCCTGGAGCCAACACAGGTACAGTTGTCGATGGTTTATTTAGAGAAAAATAGATGTACTTATTTACCTTATCCACAACAAACTGTCTGATACCATGATTTTTTATGTCCCCGGGTATTAACTCTATAAATACACCAGCCTTAGTAAAGCGCTGTATTCCCACACCAGCAGTACCAGAAAAGGCAACCCAAATTTCATTATTCACTGATTTAATCCCACTATAAAACTGTGTCGAACCAAATCCTGGTCCCCCTCCTCTAAATTTAAAAGAAGGATAGGCAGCTTCAAAAGCCGCAGAATTCAGCGTATACACCCCGTTATTTCTAGATGTCCACCAGATATTACCATCGCCATCCACCATATGCATCCACGGATCAAGGTTATAACCACCTGCAGGTGTATTTTTAGTAATTAGGTTCTCACCCGTTCCATCCAAATTGAAAGATTTAAGATAACCATCTCCAAGTGCATCATTTCCAGAACTAAATTTCAATCCAGCTCCAGCCTCGCTATAAAACAACTTGGTCCCTGCAATTGAAAGATCCAACGGACTGGGGCCTGTTGTGATACCCAGATCAACAGGTAAAGAAGGCGACAACACACTTAGCTTCAACTTATAAATCTTCCTGGTAATCACATCCGTAAAATAAATGGTTTTAGCGAGCTCACCTTTAACCTGGACAACAATTTCTACGTTTAACTCTTCAACTCCATCATTCACCTTCAATTTAACAATCTGCGGTCCTTCCACGGTGAATTTCACAGTAGGCTTTTTTAATGTAGAAGTTCCTCCAGATCCAAAATCCCATAAATAAGTAATATCCTTACCGGGGTAAACAAATGTAGCTACATCAAATATGGCATCCTGATAAACCGCAATATTCTGTGGGGCACTGATCCTGGGCGTCATCTTTTTAAGTACGACTGTCTTGCTGATCTCTTCCTTTTTATCGCCCTGCCAGCTAGTTAATTTTACGGTATACTCACCCGGAAGTTCATACAAAATTGTATCTGGAACCATTTTATCCGATTCCGTTACATTAGATACCCCACTTTTATTAAGGGTTTTCCCCCCGACAAATTCCCAGTGAAATTTATCCGCATTTTTTGAGCGGTTAGTTAAAACAATCTTTGCTGGGGCAGAAATTTCACCGACAGGGAAATCAAAGTTCGCCAGATAATTACCCTGTTGCCCTATTGTTGTAATATCTTCTTTTGAACAACCTAGAAAAACAAGGCCAATCAAAACATATATAAGTTTAAATTTTTTCATGATCTTATAGAGGTATGTTAAACGTTCTTGTACTTGGCGTAATGGTGTTCGTTGGGGTTATTGCCTCTACATCAACCGTAAGACCATAATTTCCAACCTTTTTAATAGTTTGCACATTGCCGGCCAACATTGTCTTCGTCAGATTTTGCCTTAGATTGGCTATACCAGCAGCAGATAAAACAGGCGTTCCACTAGTCTTGAAATCAGAAGCCGGAGCGGTGGGGAAAAACGCCAGATAATCATTCCTGGTGATCGCGTAAGCTAAAATCCCTTTTAAAACATCAAAATCCCCGTCAGACAATTTTGAAATCAGCGTTACATCATTGGCGTAACGACCTGGCTTTAGCTTAACAAGATATTGGTGGTTAATGACGTAGTTGTTTGAAACAGTAACCCAATACTTATCCATATCAGCGGCTTTAACTTCCAACATTAAACTTTTCTTTAGTATGGAATCAACAACAGACAATGTAGATTCATCAGCAGTCTTTGTGATTACAGTTGTTCCACGTTTCAATACCATATTAAGGCCAAAGGTTTCCACAACAGTTTCGTAAATATCTACCTTTTGAAACTTATCGTCCCTTTGCCAGGTTGACGCCGAGATAACCAACGTATCGCCAAATAAAAGACTCGTATTGTTATAAGTTACCCTCAACTGACTAGCAAACTCATTGTTACTATTTCCCAACTCAGATATTGGGTCATTCTTCTTACAGGACATAATGAATAGACACATCATCAAAAATCCTATATATATATTTATACTTGTTTTCATAGAATTAGTTTTTTAATGTCGAATTACCAACCCACCATATCGGCGTAAATGCCCAGTTCCTGGCCTTAGCACCTAGCCTATCCATTTCTTTCGGATTATATATATATTCTGTTTGTGGGTCATATGGGAATCTTTGAATGTATTTACCCCCCCATTCGGCTAATGCATACTTAGGATAGTACAGATCCGGATAGGCTTTAATATTATAACCATACCTTCTGATATCCGACCAGGTCTCGCCCTGAAGATATAAAGCAATATATTTTTGCATCATGATATGCGAAATCTTTAAACCTGTAGTATTCTGCGCTACTTTGGCAGAGCCCATATAATTGATGATCTGCCCCTCAGCCACACCAAGACGTCTTAGGTTCAGTTCCATTCCTTTACGATAAGAATCAAGTGCTCCATCAAGATCATTCAAGTAAAACTGTGTTTCCGCCTTAATAAAATACAATTCTTCCTTAAGCATAATCGGATAAGGCGAAGCATCAGAAGTCCAAAACCCATTTTGCAAATTGGCAAAATCCTGAAATGTCGTATTTGTAGGTAACGTTACATCTCTTAACCCTTCTGACATCTTAGCCCCTAAATACTTATTATTTCCACCTGGAGTAGTCAATTTAAATAACCTCGGATCATATGTCGGGGTCGCATCAACAGTTAATGCTTTCATCAATACATCCGTTGGCAGACTATTTATCAGATCATTTTTGATGTCCACAAACTGGAACGCATCAGCAGCAGGAGGAGGATCAGCAGGTCCCCATAAATTATGTGTCCAGCCCGACTTGCTTCCTGTTGGATAGTTAAACAAGGCATCCTCAAATTTCAAAAGCGCAGCATTCACAATTGTTAACAATTCCTGATTACCATTTTTAAAATTTGCTGTACGCAATTTAAGCCTGGCCCTAATCGCTTGTGCAAAAGACTTCCAACTTTCAAGGTTCCCTTTATAGATCAAATCTGTCGTAGCATCCATACTCAACGCCTGGCTGTTGACGTTATTCAATTCAGAGACCCCTTCGTCTAAAAGTTTCTCAATCCCCGCAAAAACCTCTTCTTGTGGATCGTATAATGGATTAAAAGATCCTGAATAAGCCTGCTTAAATGGCATATCTCCAAAAACATCCGTTGCTGAAAGGTAACTGGTGGCCAATATAATTTTACCAACACCAACATAATTATTAGATCCTTCAGAAAGCCCTCTGATGATCATGCCGTTAATATTAGAACCTACATCAAAATAATGCCATCTCCATGCCCCCATACGGGTAATGCTATTATAGTTCCAGGTATCCGTCATCAAATTACTGTTTCCTGTCCTTGTAGTAAGATAATAACTATGGTAGGATGCAAAACGAGCTTGAGAATAGAATGAGAATGCTAAATTTGCTTCTATTGCAGCTAAACGCTGCTTAGTAGGAACCGTTACAGGATTTACCGGATTTACGTTTAAATCCAGCTTATGACATGAGCTAAAGCCTACAATGGCAATACCTAATGCTAAACTTTTTATAATACTTTTCATAATCGTTAATCTTAAAGCGTTACATTAATACCAAAAGAATAGGAACGCGGCAATGGAATAGCTCCATTGTCAACCCCCATTGAACTTGCTCCTGATCCTCCGGCATTAGGCCCCGCACTGTTAACCTCCGGATCACCACCAGAATAATTACTAATGATAAATGGATTCTGAGCAGAAACTTCTAATCCAACATTTTTAAGCCCTAATTTCGAAGCAAAAGTTTTAGGCAACTGATAGCCTAATGTAATATACCTTACCCTTGCCCAATTCACTTTTTCAACAAAATTGGCGCCCACCTGGTAATACTTATTTGCAAAATAGCTGTAATCTAAAACTACTTTCTTTGTGTTTTTCACGTAGGAACCATCACTCTGTTGCACAACTCCGTTAAAAACAAATTCTTTATCTCTCCACTGACCGATGTCATAAGCAATACCGTTAGACATCATGCCCTGGCGACTTGCATTTAAGATATCACCACCAAACCTGAAGTCCCACAAGAACGAAAGATTAAATTGTTTATACTTTAGATTATTGATAAAACCAATATTGAAATCCGGCTCCCTGTTTCCTATATAACTTTCATCCGTTTTCTCAACTAAAACAGGATAACCTTCTTTATCTACAATAACGTACCCATCACTGTTTCTTTTGTAATCCGTACCAACAATCCCCAGAACAGGCTGGTTTAATGAACTTGCGGCAGCACCCGCAACCAATTGCACACTACTGTATTTAAAGGTTACGATATCACCTGCAAAGGCCAACATTTTAGACGTATTTTTCCAGGCATTTAAAGTAGTTGTCCAGGTAAAATCTTCCGTTTTCACCGGTGTACCTGTTAATGAAACCTCAACACCACGATTACGTAATGACCCTGCGTTAAAAGTCATAATTACATACCCTGAAGGTAAAGGGACTCTTGGCGACATGATCATGTCAACACTTTTACGTTGATAATAAGTAACATCAACATTTAATCTTCTCTTGAAAAAGCTCAATTCGGTACCCAATTCAAATTCCTCTGTTTTTTCAGGTTTAAGATTCGGATTCCCTCCTGTTGAGCTGGTTACAAACCCTCCACCAACTGTGTTTGCTCCAACTAAATTCGTATTTGTACGATAAATAGGCGCATCCTTACCTACTTTTGCATAACTCAATCTCAACTTACCATACCATTTGTCTTTATTCTCAAATAACTCAGAATAAGTAAAACTACCGGAGTAAGAAGGAGAAAAGAAAGTACGGGCATTTTCAGGCAAAGTAGAAGTCCAGTCGTTACGGCCGGTGATACCTAAAGAGAGCATGTTTTTATATTCAAGTTTCAAATCGCCGAAAACAGCATAACGTTGTCTCCTACTCCATACATCATTTATGGTTAGGTTATCCCTGCTAACAACATTTGGAGAAAAAATATCCCCTACCAATAAATTCGTCCCAGAATAAGCTACCGATTTGTTATCATAATATTCACTGCTACCACCTAAAATCAATGTTCCCCTGAAATCGTCTAAAAACTTACGGTCAAATGTTGAGGTTAGATTTGAAGTAATATATTTAGTAACACCGTTATTTTCGGAAACAGCGCCTCCAAAACTATTTTCACCAGGAGTACCGGGGGTTATTATTGTCCGATATTTTGAATTGGTATAATCCTGACCAAGTCTATAATTCAAAGTGATCCAGTCATTGGCTTTATAAACAAGGTTATTATTTACCAAAAACCGCTCTACATTGTTATTTCTCGGGTTTCTCATTACGCCCCACATTGGAGATATTCTGGCATCTCTTTCTTTACCGGCCTCAACGTATGAATACAATGGTTCTCCGTTTGGTTTCTGATAATTCAAAATATCATACATTCTTGGATAGGTTAAGATGCTATTGATCCAGCCTCCTGCAGATGCGCCGCCTAAACCTTCCTGAATATCATTTTTAATATAGTTCATCGAAGTGGTGAGTTCAATTTTTGAGCTCAACTTTGCTGTTCCCTTTGCCAAAAGATTAATCTTTTCCTGATCCGTGTTAGGAATCATCGAACCACCCTTTCTATAACCTCCGGAAACATAATAATTCAACTTCTCAGATCCGCCATTTACGTTTACACTTACATCATGGGTAATTGCGGTTTCAAAAAAGCGGTCTATATTGTCATAAATCTTTTCATCGTAACGAAATTTTCTTCCCCATGAACTTCTGGTTGATTCATCAAAAACGCCACCGGTACCTACAGTGTAAATACCTTGCTGCCGCGGTGTTCTACCCATCGTTTCTACAAAAGATTTGTAAGAAGCACCAATTTGTATCGTACCTTCTTTACCTGATTTTGTTGTGATAATAATTGCCCCTGAAGCAGCATCAATCCCATAAAGAGCAGCAGCAGCGGCCCCTTTCAGGATAGAGATGTTTTCAATATCTTCAGGATTAAAATCGGCTAAACGGTTTACCGTACCATTAGAAGAAGAGTTATTAACGCGAATCCCATCCACAATCATCAGGGGCTGATTATCTCCTGACAAAGTAGTAGACCCTCTTAAAATAATCTCCGAAGGGAGCCCAGGCGAACCACCAGATGAACTGATCTGCGCACCAGCAATTTGCCCCTGCAGACCGTTAATAATATTTGCCTGATTGGTTTTTCTAAGGTCATCCCCTTTTACACTCTGAACAGCATAAGTAAGCGTCTTTTTACTACGCTCAATACCTAACGCCGTTACCACAACTTCATTTAGTCCTTTTGAATCTGGTGCCAGTACCACATTGATCACGGCACCAGCAGCAACTACTCTCTCCTCGGTTACAAAACCGATATACGAGAACTGCAATACATCGCCTGCCTTGGTTTTAATCGAATAAGCGCCCTCCATGTTTGACTGAACTGCGGTGGATGTACCTTTAATCTTGACAGAGGCACCCGGAACACCTAACTTATCTTCGGCAGATGTAACCTTACCTGTAACCGTAATCTGCTGGGCCATGGTATGAGCAACCAGCAAAAACGTACTCAAGAACAGCATGAGTATTTTTCTTTTCATAAAAGCTAATTTGGTTAATAATTCAAGTTCTTATTGTTTAGCAATTTAGCCGAAATCCACAAACACGCAAATAGCCGCAAAAAACTAAACAGCAGTAAATATCAATATTATTTTTCAGCTTTTACCTGCATAAATAAATCTTAATCCCGCACTTTGTAAAATTAATGTTGCAAAAACCTGCACAAATACGCATATAGGATTTTAGGGTGTTATTCCATTTTTTATTTACATTAGCTAAATTTTTTTAATATGCTCAAAAAAGAACGGCACGATTTTGTAATGCGCCAGATTAATTTACACAACCGCGTACTTACGTCAGATCTTGTTCAATTGCTTAATGTATCGGAGGATACCATTCGTCGTGATCTGCAGGAATTAGCCGAAAAAGGCCAGTTATCAAAGGTTCATGGAGGGGCACTCTCCAATTCATATCAATCTTCTTTTGACGATAGTGAAGTATATGCAAAGGATGCGAAGATCATTATCGCTAAAAAAACCATTTCTTTAATTAAAGATGGCATGGTTATTTTAACAGGTGGAGGAACCTCCATTATTGAACTTGCCAAGCAACTTCCCGAAAATTTAAATGCCACATTTTTTACCATCAGTCCTTTTGTAGCTATTGAACTGGCGAAGTATGCCAAGGTAGAGGTAATTCTTATCGGAGGACTCTTTTCTAAAAACTCACAGGTAACTTATGGCGGACACGTCATCAACCAACTTGCCGAAATCAATGCAGACCTTTGCCTGCTGGGAACAAGCGCCATACATCCTCAGGATGGCTTAACTGATACAGATTGGGAAATCAACCAATTAAAAAAGGCGATGTTTAACTCCTCCAAAAAAGTGGGGATTTTATGTATTTCAGAAAAGCTGGACACTTCACTGAGGTTAAAAGTAGCGTCACTAGATAACATCGACTACCTCATTACCGAACTTGATCCTCAGGCACCGGAACTCAGCGCGTATAAAGTGAAAACTTTACAGATACTTTAAAAAAAACGGCTAATTTCTTTTGCTATCCTTTTGCTCCTCCATTGGTTTTCTTTTGCTACCCTTTTGCTCAGACCGATAGAAAAGCAATAATATAGCAAAAGAGGAGCAAGGCAAAAACAGGGTCAAGGTTAAAGTTAAGGTTACACTTGCTGATCAGCTATTCAGGCAAACAAACTTTCCCCATACACACAGATGGAACCCCTTGTCTATTACCAAAATCCGTTTTTTCGCCTACCAGGGTTTCGTTGGCCAAAATGGCAAACAATATCGCTTCCTTAGCGTCAGGATTTATTTCAAGTTCAGCCGTAGAATAAAAGTCTGCATTTTTGAGTGCCATTTTAAGTTGGTTTAAAAGCAATGGATTATGCATCCCTCCCCCGCTGATATAAATGGAAGGAGCAGTCTCCCTTCCAAAACATTTTTCAATTGCGTTGATGATCACTTTTGCAGAAAAGCTACATAATGTAGCCATCACATCCGCCTTGCTTATATCTAAAGTATCCGATTTGCCTTGGGCATGTTCAAGATATGCCATATTAAAAAGTTCAGGGCCTGTTGTTTTGGGGAAATCAGCGTCCAGAAACTCAGATTTCATCAATTCGCTTAAAAGCGCAGGATTTACCACTCCTGAACCCGCAATCTTAGCATCCTTATCAAAGTAAAGCCCTTCATAATGTTGCTGAACAAACTGGTCCATCAGTGTATTTCCAGGCCCCACATCCGTTGAGAAAACTTTAGCGGCATCGTTATCACCAGGGAGATAAGTAAAATTCGCTATCCCGCCGATATTTAACATCACCCGGTCTTCATTCTTCTTTGAGAAAAGCAGGTAATCACCATACACCGCTAACGGAGCCCCTTCTCCGCCCGCAGCGATATGTTTTTGCCTGAAATCAGCTATCGTGATAATCCCGGTTTTAACGGCGATGTGGTCCCCGTCGCCAATCTGCAAAGTAGCATTGGGGTAATCTGCCAGCCCATGCAATGACTTAGGCGCATGAAAAATAGTTTGTCCATGACTGGCTATAATATCAATATCTTCGGGTTTACGTCCCCAGGACCTTATCGCCTCCAAAATCATATCGGCATGCAGCAGCGCCACTTTCTCATTCATCAGGCACACCATTTGCAGGTCAGCATCATGCCTGGAAAAGATCGACTTTATTTCTGCTTTAAATTCATTGGTATAATCGGCAGTTTTAAATTCTAATAACTGGACTTTCGTATCCGTTCCACTGCCCGTAACCCCACACAACGCAATATCCAGACCGTCCATCGAAGTACCAGACATCAACCCTATAATAAACCGTTCCGGTTTTTGGATAATATTGAAGATTTTCTTCCAGTTTGAGTTCATAATAACCATTTTTTCACATGATACCTCCACGCAAAGCACATTTAAAGATATCAATTTAAAATCTTTTGCACCCTAACCATTTTTGGCAACACAGCGTTCTTATTGTCGATCAACCGTTTGCGTAAGCAGCGAATTCCGAAATCGGGTTATAACGTTTGAAAAATTAAGTCAGATATACTTCTTAAAAAATTTGATAAAGTCAACAGAGTGCCTATATTTACTGCTCCGTACAAAATTTAAGAACAAACTAAATGGCAAGATTAAATCTTCTGGAAGAAACTCGCTTTGAAAAATTGCCTGTTTCTGTCTTTGAAAACCCCAAAGCAGCATCAATTAGCGTTGCGCATCGCATCGGGAATCTCATTAGGGAAAAACAAAAAAACAATGCTCAGGCAGTTTTAGGTTTAGCTACTGGAGCTACACCGACCGCCGTTTATGCTGAACTCGTAAGAATGCATAAAGAGGAAGGTTTGAGTTTTAAAAATGTGATCACCTTTAACCTGGATGAATATTACCCTATGCAGCCTAATGCCGCACAGAGTTATGTTACCTTCATGAATGAAAACCTGTTTGATCATATTGACATCGACAGGAACAACGTAAACATTCCTGATGGGACATTGAGCTTGGAGGAAATCCCTGCATTTTGCCTGAATTATGAGAAAAAGATTGGAGACCTGGGAGGATTGGATATACAAATCCTCGGTATCGGACGTACAGGTCACATCGGTTTCAATGAGCCAGGTTCTGCGCCAAACTCAGGAACACGCCTGGTAACACTTGATGACCTGACCAGAAGAGATGCGGCCAGGGATTTTGGTGGTAAATCTTTTGTTCCAACAAAAGCGATTACAATGGGTGTAGGCACCATTTTCAAAGCCAAGGAAATCATTCTGATGGCTTGGAACAGGAAAAAAGCACCGATTATTAAAAAAACTGTAGAAGGCGAGATTTCGAGTGAAGTTCCTGCTACTTACCTGCAGTTATCAGACAATGTTGAATTTATTCTAGACCAGGATGCAGCATCAATGCTTACCCGCTTTGATACACCTTGGCTGGTTAAAGATTGTGCATGGGACGATCAGGTTTTAACCAAAAAAGCGGTTATCTGGTTAGCAAATACGCTTAAGAAACCAATCCTTAAACTTACCGAAGACGATTACAACAATCATGGTATGGCCCAGCTAGCAGTTGAAAAAGGTCCGGTTTATAACATTAATATCGACGTATTTAACAAATTACAGCATACCATTACTGGATGGCCAGGTGGCAAACCCAATGCTGATGATTCACAAAGACCAGAAAGAGCAGAACCTGCTAAAAAGCGTTCTATTATTTTCTCTCCGCATCCGGATGATGATGTAATCTCGATGGGTGGTACATTTATTCGTTTAGCCGATCAGAAACAAGATGTTCACGTAGCTTATCAGACTTCCGGTAATACTGCGGTATGGGATGATGATGCTTTACGTTTTGTTGAGTTCAACATTGATTTTTCTGACAAAATGGGCCTTGATACCACGGAGCTAAAAACTTTGTATCAAAACATGCGCTCTTTCATGGCGAAAAAGAAACCAAATCAGATCGATACACCTGAAATACAAACTGTAAAAGGCTTGATCAGAAAAGGTGAAGCAATTGCCGGTGCAAGATATTCAGGTCTGGATGATGATCATATCCATTTTATGGCCTTACCTTTCTACGAGAGTGGTAAAAGCCAGAAAAACCCGGTAACAGATGCGGATGTTGTTTTAACGATGGAGTTATTACAAAAAGTAAAGCCTCATCAGGTATTCGCTGCCGGCGATTTTGAAGATCCACATGGTACGCACATCGTTTGTTTCAACATCATCATAGAGGCATTGAAACGTTTGGAAAAAACCGAAGACTGGGTTAAAGATTGCTGGTTATGGATGTACCGTGGTGCATGGCAGGAATTTGAAACGCATGAAATCGAAATGGCCGTACCGCTTAGTCCACAGGAAGTTGAGCGCAAGAAAATGGCGATCTTCAAACACCAGTCACAAAAAGATACAGCTGTATTCCCTGGTGATGATCCCAGAGAATTCTGGCAACGTGCCGAAGATAGAAACAGAGAAACCGCACAGGCTTATGATGCCTTAGGTTTAGCTGAATACGAAGCAATGGAAGCCTTTGTTCGTTATAAGTTCTAGTCTAACTTTTTAGTATATTTAATCCCGCTATTGCTTACTGTGATAGCGGGATTATTTTTTAATAACCTATGGCCAAATCTCAGCTTGCGCAGGATGCACCTGCAAGACTATTATCACTTGATTTTTTCAGAGGGGCAACTGTTGCCGCAATGATATTGGTAAATAATCCGGGCGACTGGGGAAATATCTATGCACCTTTGGAGCATGCTGAATGGAATGGCTGTACCCCCACCGACCTCATATTTCCTTTTTTCCTGTTCATCGTTGGCGTTTCCATCGCCTATGCAATGGGCAGTAAAAAAACCGATCCTACCACTCATGGCAAAACTATATTAAAGGCGTTAAAAAGAGCATTAATCTTATTTGGATTAGGCCTGTTTTTATCTCTTTACCCACTTGTTTTCACTGCGCCTGTTGAAGCTTTTCAACACCTAAGGATCCCTGGCGTATTACAACGTATCGCCGTTGTTTTCCTGATTTCATCTATTATATTTCTTAAAAACAACGAAAAAAACATTTTCAAAATCCTCATTGCGTTACTGGCCATTTACTGGGGCCTGATGACCTTTGTACCTGTCCCGGGCGTTGGCTTTGCAAACCTTGAAAAAGAAACGAACCTGGGCGCCTGGTTGGACCGAAGCATATTTGGGGAAGCCCATTTATGGAAATTGGCAAAAACATGGGACCCGGAGGGGTTTTTAAGTACCATGCCTGCCGTAGCAACTGGCCTGTTTGGCGTACTGGTGGGTGTCTATTTAAAGCGAAAGGATATTGAACCAGCGACTAAAATTGCCTGGTTGTTTTGCACAGGACTGGCAGCTACTGTTCTTGGTTTGGTATGGGATTTACAATTCCCGATTAATAAATCATTATGGACAAGTTCATTTGTACTTTATACAGGCGGATTTGCAACCCTTATTCTTTCCTTCTGTTACTGGATCATTGACATTCAAAAATATAACCGTTTTACCAAACCATTTGTAGTTTATGGCGTGAATGCCATTACTGTTTTCTTCTTATCCGGACTGATCCCAAGAACGCTGCGCCTGTTCTCGGTTAAAGCGGCCGACGGTTCAGAAATGAACCTCCAGGAATGGCTATATTCTGGTTTCACTGCCCATCTTTCACCTATAAATGCCTCATTAGCCTGGGCCATCACTTTTATCCTGTTCTGGCTTGTGGTCTTATGGGTGATGTACCATAAAAAAATAATTATTAAAGTTTAAATTTACCAGAAGTGAGATTGGCATATTACTGTTAAATTATGTTAAATTTTCCCAAACTACACGAAGGCATTCGTAGGTTTGGCCATAAACTTTTATTCATGAAAAAATATTTTAGCGTCCTAAGCATGGGATTCGCTGTATTTTTTGTTGTAAACGCGCCCGCGTATGCACAGAAAAAAACTATTGCTGTTAAAAAAGCCACAGCAGCACCGGCAAAAGCACAGGGAACCCTTATACCTAATGACCCCAATGTTAAGATTGGCAAACTATCAAATGGGCTTACCTATTACATCAGAAAAAATTCAGAGCCTAAAAACAGAGCGGAGCTATACCTGGCTACACGCATAGGCTCATTGATGGAAGACGACAACCAGCAAGGATTAGCGCACTTTACCGAACATATGGCATTTAACGGGACCAAGGATTTCCCTAAAAATGAAATGATCAATTACCTGCAAAGGGCAGGCGTTCGTTTTGGAGCAGATTTAAATGCCTACACCAGCTTTGACCATACGGTTTATCAATTACCTATTCCTACAGACAGTGCAACCGTATTTAAAAATGGTTTTAAAATATTGTCTAACTGGGCGGGTAAAATTATAATGGAAGGCGATGAAATAGATAAAGAGCGCGGTGTAATTGTAGAAGAGGACCGCCAGCGTGGTAAAAATGCACAGGATCGAATGAGCAAGCAGCTATTGCCTATATTATTGAAAGGTTCCCGCTATGCAGATCGTTTACCTATTGGAAAAATAGACATCTTAAACAGCTTTACCCATGATAAAATCAGAAACTTCTATAAAGACTGGTACAGACCAAACCTTCAGGCAGTAATTGCTGTCGGCGATTTTGACGTAAATGAAGTAGAACAGTTAATTAAAGATAACTTTTCCGGCCTTACCAACCCAGCAAACTCAAGACCTCGATTAAGCCATGATCTACCAGACAATGTTGCACCGCTGGTAAAAATCATTACTGATCCTGAACAGCAATACAATGTTGCCCAGATCATGTACAAACAACGTGGAGGCGTGTTAAAAACTACCGCCGATTACAAAAAAAGCATGATGTATAACATGATCAACAGCATGTTGTCTGCAAGGATCCAGGAGATTATGCAAAAAGGAAATGCGCCATTTATACAAGCGCAAAGCGGATATGGAGCTTATCAGGGTGGCCTGGTCCCTAACATCAACGCATTCCAATCTGCAGCGGTTTCTACTTCTGGTGCCACACTTGAAAAAGCCTTTACAGCGGTATTGGCAGAGAACGAGCGCATGAGCAAATTTGGCTTTGCCCAATCAGAGCTAGATGTCGCCAAGAAAAACATTGTCGCAGGGAATGAGAAACGATTAAAAGAGAAAGATAAAACTGCTTCCTCTTCTTTTGTACAAAAGTACCTCAATAATTTCCTTACCGGCACCAGCATCCCTTCTACTGAATATGCTTATGAGCTAACAAACAAAACCCTGGCAAACATTACACTTGATGAAGTTAATGCTTTGGCAAAAACCCTAATCACCAGGGACAACCAGATCATCATTGTTCAGGCACCCGAAGAGGAAAAAGCAAACCTTCCTACTGAAGCGCAATTACTTGCCGCGTTAAAGAATGCTTCAAATAATGTCACTGCTTATGTCGACAATTCGGTAAACAAACCTTTGTTAGACAAAAAGCCTGTAGCAGGCAAAATCGTTAACGAGCAAAAAAATGATAAAATAGGGGTAACCCAACTTACTTTAAGTAATGGCGTTAAAGTGTTGCTTAAGCCTACCGACTTTAAAAATGATCAGATTACTTTCACTTCCTTCTCTAAAGGGGGTACCTCACTGGCAACCGATGCAAATTTACAGTCGGCCGGAGCCGTTGGGCTGATTCCAGCAAGTGGGGTCGGAGATTTTAACCCAACTCAGTTAAGTAAACTACTTGCCGGAAATACAGGAAGGGCCGGATCATATGTAAATGACCTATATCAGGGTTACAATGGAAGCGCCTCTCCAAAAGATCTTGAAACGGCATTCCAATTGGTTTATGCGTATGCTACCAATCCACGTAAAGACGCTGAAATTTTTAACAAGAACATTAGCGACTACAGGGTATCACTGGAGAATAAAAGCGCTGACCCGGAAAGTGTTTTTGGAGACACAGTACAAGCGGTTTTATCATCTTATCATAAACGTGCGATGCCTACAACAATTGCAGACCTGGATAAAATTTCATTGGATGAAGCCTTTAATTTCTATAAGGACCGCTTTGCAGATAACAGTGAACAGGTTTTTGTAATTGTTGGTGCATTTGATATTGAAAAGATTAAACCACTTATTGAAACTTATCTGGCAAGCCTGCCTTCATTAAACAAAAAACAAAACTTTGTAGACAACCGTGTATATCCTCCAAAAGGTAAAGTCAGCAAAACTGTTTATAAAGGACTTGAAGACAAGGCCTCTGTTCAATTGTATATTCATGGTGACTATGACTACAATGCAGAACTCAATATTCAGCTAGATGCTATAAAAGTAGCCTTAGAAAACAAGATACTGGAACGCTTGCGTGAAAAAGAAAGCGGTGTTTATAGTCCACAGGTAGGTTTGAGCGTTGGCAAATATCCGAAAGCGCATTATTATTACACGATTTCTTTTAGCTGCGCCACCGCAAATGTTGAAAAGCTGATTGCTGCAGCACTTGATGAGGTTAAACACATTAAAGATAATGGGGCAACTACAGATGATATCAACAAATTTAAGTCGGAAGAACAACGCCAGATAGAGCTGAGCTTGCGTGATAATGGATTTTGGTTGAACTACCTTACCAACCGTGAAAAATACGGAGACGATCAGAACCAGATTCTCAGCATTAAAGAAAGACTGGATAAAGTTACCGTTGAAACATCTAAAGCAACCGCACAAAAATACCTGAGTGATGATAATTATATTCGACTGGTATTGATGCCACAGAAATAAAAGTTTCCCGCAAAGGGAAGACATATCATTAACCACAATATAAAAAAGAAGGTAATCATAAAATATGATTACCTTCTTTTTTATTCTTTCCTTAACTCCAGGCTCGCAAGGCCTTTTGTTTCGATCCCGACAGGGCCGCTTGGCTCACTTTCATTTTTAAGCCGGTCCAATGCGGTAACAAGATAATTATACCGTTTCCCCTTCTCTACATTGGTATCTATAAAATGAGTAAAATCTTCAAAACTAATTTTAATGATATTCTTCGCGTCCATCACTTCAATTTTTTCCCCTTCATTAAACCGGTAAACCACGTATCCTGAAGCGGTCTCTCCATCGGAGGCCTTTAATGGTCTCTCCCATTTCAAATGAACGCCGTCAGCATGGGCTTCGGCAGAAAGATTTTGAGGCTGGTTGGGAACGATATCATCCAGCCATGGCATTTGCGGTGGTAAAGCAGGGTACTTGTATAAATTGTTCTTCAAAGAGTCGCCCAATGCCCTCGCTACATTAGAAAAAGATTTCGAGCTGAAGAATACGCTACCCTGAATACGATTGTTGCTTCTGATATGTCTGATCTGATTGGGTATTTGATTTGGCAATGCCCACGCTGCTTCTTTTTTAGTGGCACCATTATGCATTAAATAAGCACCTTGCCCAATATAAACGTGTCTGCCGAAGTTATTGTTGCTCCACCAGTCAACCAACGTCCCAAATGGTGCGGCCCTTCTGGTAAAGCTAAAATAGATCTGTGGGTTAATGTAATCTACCCAGCCCTCTTTAACCCATTTCCTGGAATCAGCATACAATTCTGAGTAATTGGATAAACCGTTTGTCGCCGAGCCCAAACTATCCTCGGCAATATTTTTCCAGATGCCAAAAGGACTTATTCCAAACTTCACGTATTTTTTATAGTGATGAATGCTGTCGTCCAGTTGTTTAATCAATAGGTCAACGTTGTTTCTACGCCAATCCGACACGTTGGTAAAACCATTCCGGTACTTATTAAATGTTGCTGCATCATTAATCGATTGTCCTGAGATTTTATACGGATAAAAGTAATCGTCAAAATGGATTCCATCAATGTCATAACCTTTTACCACATCCAGGATCACCTGCACAATATATTCCCTTACATCAGGGATTCCAGGATCAAACTGTTTTTTCCCTCCGTAAACAAAAAAGAAATCTGGTCTTTTCCTGGTCATGTGATCTGCACTAACTACAGTATTCGCACTCATCGTTGCCCTGTAAGGATTAAACCATGCATGCAGTTCCATTCCTCTGAAATGGGCTTCTTTAATCGCAAACGCTAGCGGATCATATCCTGGTGACGGTGCGAGTCCTTGTTTACCCATCAGCCACTGGCTCCATGGCTCCCGCGACTTCGCATAAAATGCATCCGCGGCAGGCCTTACCTGCAACATAATCGCATTCATACCATTGGCTTTATGTTGTTCCAACAGCCCAATTAGCTCTTGTTTTTGCTGATCAATGCTTAGTCCTGGTTTCGATGGCCAGTCTATATTAGCAACTGTTGCAACCCATACCCCTCTAAATTCTCTTTTTGGAGCAATTTTTGATGGGATCTGTGCTATTAGGGAAATAGGGGTTATTGTTATTGATAATAGTGCATAGAATATTATTTTAAACATTTTTTAAAATTAGTTGTGATATAAATTAGGTTTCATTTGTCGTGTTCAGTATACAGTGCGCTCACTGATCTAGCAATTAAACGATTTTTTTTTACGTCTCATACAAATTGAGTGTTTTTTTACCTAACTGTGCATTTACGCTATTCCTTTTTTACTGTTTATTAAAACTAAAAAATGTCAGACAAAAATGATATTGTAAATAAAGGTGACCGCAACAAGATTTATTTTTTGATTGTAGTTATAGCAGCTTTACTAGGTACCAATTTTTATTTATACATAAAAGACGAGCGGCAGAGCGAACGTTTTGTCTCCATAAATACAGAAAAAGACAGGTTAAAACTTGAAGTTGAAAAAATTGAGGTTGAACTGGATAAAGCGAATAACCTGAACCTGGTGTTGACCGACAAACTTCAGGACGAGCAGAACTCAGCGAGAAAAAAAATAGCAGAGCTCAAACTGGCGCTTGAAAAAGGAACCTTAACCCAACAAAATTTAATTGCCGCACAAAAAGAAGTCAGGGAGTTAAGAGAGTTTGTTAAAATCCACAATGAACAGATTTCAAAGCTGCAAAGAGAAAACTTAACACTTAGAACGCAGCGCGACAGCTTAAAGGAATTTGCTACTGCCGAAAGTCTTAAAGCTGAAGAGCTGGCAAAAAAAAATGCGGAGTTGAGTGCTAAAGTAAAAACAAGTGCATCTTTAAAAGCAGGGAACGTGCAGGTTTTTGCCTACAGGGTAAAAAGTAACGGAAAGAACATTGAAGTCACACGCGCCAGTACTGCTAAAAAATTAAGTGTTAAATTCAATATCGTGCCGAACCCCCTGGCTGAAAAAAACTACCATAAAATCTACCTCCGCGTGTTTGATCCTGCCGGGAACCTCATTGCTAACGAAACCAATATGTTTGAAGCCGATGGACAGGAAATGCAGTATACCTCTTCCACTACCATAATGTACAATGATGACAGCGCTAACTACACCATGGATTGGGTAAACCCCAACCCCTTTATTAAAGGTGATTATTCTGTAATTTTGTACGCCGATGGATTTACAATGGGTAAAGCTTCGATTACTTTAAGATAAGGGGAAACTAAGATAGAATACAGTACCCGTTTCTGAGGCCGATTTAAAATCAACGGTTCCTCCGGCATTTTCTACTGCCTGTTTAACAAACGCCAGTCCCAGTCCTGTTCCGGAAGACTTGGTGGTAAAATTTGGTACAAAAATCTTATCCTGCAGGTAAGGATCTATACCATTTCCATTGTCTTCAACCTCAATGAAAACATCAGTTTTATTATGGAATATACGAACCTTAATGATACATTTTTCATTTACGTTACCGGCCTCAATTCCATTCTTAAGCAAGTTATTAAAGGTACGTAGCAACTGATCTTTATCACCCAATACAACGATATCTATAGTGGTATTGTTGAATATATAGATTTCCGCATCCTCTATATTTGTAAAGACATTCCTGGCCTGCTCTATAATAGGCAATAAGCGAAGCTTTTCAAGCTTGGTGTCAGGCATTTTCGCGAAGTTGGAAAACTCGGAAGCAATTGTCGACAAGCTATCAATCTGTTCAATAAACGATTTATTAAACCGTTCAAACTTCTTTTCAAAATTAGGATCTTTCTCTTTCCATGATTTCTCCAGCAGCTGCACGCCCAATTTCAATGGTGTTAACGGATTTTTAATCTCATGGGCAACTTGTTTTGCCATCTCTCTCCATGCACTCTCCCGCTCGGACCGCGCTAACTTCGCCGCACTTTCCTCAAGGGCAGCAATCATTTTGTTGTATTCCTTGATCAAAGAGCCGATCTCATCATGGCGTGACCACTGAATAGGCTGGTTTTTTTGTCCCAGCTTTGTCTTCCTGATACTGTCTTGTATAAACGTTAAAGGGCTCGTAATTTGATTGGCCAGAAAAACAGCGAGTATTCCTATGGCAACAAACACCAATGCGTAAATGTTAATAAGGGTATTGATAAAGAGGCCGATTTTAGCCTGGTAATCCGCCTCATTACCATAATATGGCAAGCCGATATAAGCAATAGTTTTATTCTGTGCATCCCTTATAGGGGCGTAAGCAGACGCATATCTAAAGTCCCCAATCTGTTCGGCAGGATTAATGTATTCTGAGGTCTGCCGCAACTTTAAAAAAATGTATGCGGTTGCCTCCATTTTTTTACCAATGATCCCCGAATCATAAATTTTAGGCAGAGAGGTGAAACGCACATTCCCTTCGGTATCAAAAAGGTTCAGATAGGCCGCATTTATATTTGCGAATTGATTAAAATCGGCATTAGCCTGGTCTGTAGCTTCAGGAATGGTCCCTGTACTGAACACCTGCTTTTCATAAGACAGTTGCACTTTTCTTATCTTTTCCTTAATAAAATCCTCCTGTTGCTTGCGGTATTCATCCCTGATATAGAAATAGGTTGTCCAGCCAACAATGAGCAAAGTAGCCACCACAGAAAGTACGATAGAGAACTGGATCCTGGTCTTATAAAGGATTTTATTGGCATTGATCATGAGCGACCGGTTGATGTTAAACCAACCTCCCCAGCGCTCATCTATATTTTTAACCAGCCAGATCAGGGCATAAAGTATAACGGAGAAAATAATAAAAACAAGGAAGAAGAACGACAGCGTAGCCAACCTTACCACATAGGAAACCCGCTCTTTACTAATTACAATAATCTTAGAGCTGGCAGGCATATACACCAGGTGTGTATAATTGAGGGTATCGTTAACAACCTCACTCTTACCTAGCTGTCCCTTAAATTCTGTATTGGATAGCTTGTAGGAATATTTTCCAGACTGGTTGATCAGTTTACCGGAGTTATAAAATGCAAATGAATAACTGCTGTAATCTTCTTCGGCCTTAACCTTTCCATCGATCAATATCTCCGGGAGCTGGCTATTATAGTTATACTGCGGCGATTTAAGATCAATAACAAGGGTACCAAGAATCTTATTGTCGACAAAAATGGGTATGATCCCGAAATAATTCTGGTAACCAAAGGTATAATTCAGTCTATAAAATGATCTTGACTCAGGAACCTTAACAGTGCCTGACTTTACTAAATTTTTATAGTAGCTTAATGGGATCGCCTCTTTATTGGATATGGCCGAATCCTGCCCGTTGTATTCATACAAATTGTATTCGTACTGCGTAAGATAGTCGCCAAGTAGAATTTTATTGACATGCTTTTCTAAATCAAAGGAGCTGTTCAGTATTGGTCTTTTAAAATACTCTGCAATAAATGCATCTGTAGAAACTGCCTTTTCCAGGTTTCCAATGGAGATGATAATCTTTGGATCGTCCGCGTAGCTCAGTTTTTGTGCAATGGTATAACGTTTGCTTTTTTCTTTGGCATCAGTAAATCTCAGGTACTTGATCGAAGTGATAAAAGCCAGGCAGAAAAACAAGGCCGCAAACATGCCTATAGAGAACTTATTGTTCCGGATATAGACATTCCATCCCATGATGAAAATAAACAGCGCATAGGCGATAAAAAAGATACTGAAGCCAGTTGCCAAGCGGTATATCAGGTAAGCAAGAAAGGCCGCAAGAAATAAGATCAACCGCTCTTTATTGGTCGCGTTAAGGCGCAGGGTATACTGCATAAAGATATGCCCGACCAGATAAACATTAAACCAAACCAGGCACAGGATGATGATACTGATCCAGCTAATCCACCCAAGGTTGATGATATTGGTAATGTTAAAGTTGATTTTCGAATTCATGATCAGGCCAAAAAAGACCTTATCAAACTGGAAGGCCAAAGCAGAAAAGGCGATCAGCAACAACAGATGAAAGGCCAGTCCAGCGGCTTTATTATTCATTAACCACACTGGAACTTTGTACTTGTCCTTGTAGCTGTAAATAAATAAAACCGCCCAGGTTAGGGCTATTACATTGAATAAAAAATCGCCTAGCGATGGCAGAAAGAAACTTTCTCCAAATATAGTGGGGCTAAATATCTGCAGATTAAACTGGTTGTTAAACCAACCATATTCCAGGTCGGTAATCCTGATGATTAAAAAGAATAATATCAGCAGGGAAGTTCCCTGCAGGAAGTCCCCTCTTCGCACCAACCATGCACAGAAAGAATTAACAAACAAGCAAATGCAAAAAACCCCGACTACCCATAGCCACAGTTCTATCGTACCGTAAATATTTTTTGTATACCCTTGTTTCAACTTAACTTCAAACAAAGGCTCATTTTTAATATTCTTTATGCTGTAAACTTCGGCATCTGCATAACTGGCCAGTGATAGCGAATTTGAAGGCGAAAGATATTTTGAAATGGTATTTTCCAGAAAATGGTTCTGAATGTTAAACTGGCTCTTTACCTCGATCAGGAAAACGAGCGTATAATCGCCCGAAGTCTTCTTAATCAGCTCATAAGATCCATTTGAAAGGCCAACAAATGAAGAGCCTTCTTTAACCGACTCCTGATCGGGGGGGAAAGCATTAAAAGAGCTCCAGAATTTTAACTCATCTTTCTGATAAACTAAAATATTTATGCCTTTCTCGGAATAGGTTTTAATGAAATTGGAGCTGCTATTTTCATTCCGGTCGAACTTTTTAGCCCCTTCAACCTTTCCTGGATCTGAAAGAAAGTCATAGACAGTCTGCTCTTTAACTTTAAGGTTTTCCTGAAGCTGACTGGCATCATACCTGAGCAGTTCTTTTTTGGTAATAGAGTGCTTTAAAGATAAAGCGGTAATGATGCAACAAGCGCCTAGTATTAATAAAAGAAATCTTATTTTGCCTCTTATATTCACGCTTGTTGTATCATTAGGATTTTAATATATATTATCCGATGCTGGCAGAGCTGGTCGGTATTGCCCTGTTAACTTTCTTAACCAAACCCTGTAGTACATTTCCCGGACCAACTTCAACAAAATCATCTGCTCCGTCCGCAATCATACGCTCAATAGTCTGTGTCCATTTCACTGCGCCCGTTAATTGGGTAATCAAATTAACTTTTATTTTTTGAGGATCTGTATTTGGCACAGGATCTACATTCTGATAAATAGGACATATAGGAGACTGTATTGTAACTTTTTCTATTGCTTCCTGCAACTCTACCCTGGCAGGTTCCATTAAAGGCGAATGGAATGCACCGCCTACATTTAATTTCAAAGCACGTTTAGCACCCGCCTCGGTTAATTTCTGACAAGCGGTTTCAACACCTTCAATCGTACCGGAGATCACAATTTGTCCCGGGCAATTATAATTGGCGGCGACAACAACCTCTTCAATGGAAGCACATATATTTTCTACTACATCATCTGCAAGGCCAAGAATTGCGGCCATTGTTGAGGGCTGTAGTTCGCAGGCACGTTGCATGGCATTTGCACGTGTAATCACCAACCTTAATCCGTCTTCAAAAGACAATGCCGAAGCGGCTACCAATGCAGAAAACTCACCCAATGAGTGCCCCGCTACCATATCAGGTTTAAAAGCTGTGCCAAGCGTTTTTGCTAAGATTACAGAATGTAAAAATATAGCGGGCTGTGTAACTTTTGTTTGTTTCAGTTCTTCATCAGTACCAGAAAACATGATGTCGCTAATGCGAAAACCTATGATTTCATTTGCCTGCTCAAATAATGCTTTTGCAGCTTCGTTTTCATAAAGTTCTTTACCCATGCCCGAAAACTGGGCACCCTGACCTGGAAATATATATGCTTTCATTTTTTTTAATGATTAAAGATCAAGAAGCAAGGATTAAAAACCTTGCTTCTTAACCAATTTATTTATTTTATTTTCTCGGGGGCCTGCACCCCGTCATTAATCCTTGCTCCTTCTGAACCCCTTAATGTAAATTCGCGGTGATCAATCTTAAAAATTCCGCTCTGGTTTTATCCTTCGCAAACTCACCCGTAAAGGCAGAAGTTGTCGTCACTGAGTTTTGCTTCTGTATACCTCTCATCGCCATACACAGGTGCTTACACTCTATCACAACAGCGACTCCCGCAGGCATTAAAGTATCCTGGATACAATCCCTGATCTCGTTGGTTAAACGCTCCTGAACCTGTAACCTACGGGCAAAAGCATCAACAATACGAGGGATTTTACTTAAGCCTACAATATGTCCATTTGGGATATAAGCAATGTGGGCCTTACCAAAAAATGGTAACATGTGGTGTTCACACATAGAGAAAACCTCTATGTCCTTTACCACCACCATTTGGCTATAATCTTCCTTAAACATCGCAGACCGCAATATCTCCGAGGGATTAAGGTCGTAACCATGTGTAAGGTATTGTAGCGCTTTGGCCACACGTTCAGGTGTTTTTATCAAACCTTCACGATCAGGGTCCTCGCCCAATTGTTCTAAAATATCTTTATAATGGTGTGCTACAGAAGCTATTTTCCCCTCATTATAACGGTCTATCTTAATGTACCCGTTATCTTCTTCCTCATCTAAGTGATTTGTATGATTGTCCATATGTACAGTTATTAACCGAAATACTCAACAAAGTTGTTTTCAGTCTCGTAAATTTTTATGCTGTGTAATTGTGCGCCCGATTCTGCGATTAGGTTCACCAACTGCTCCCAAATGGCAATGGCCAGATTTTCCGTCGATGCCAGTTTACCCTGCATAAAATCAACGTCAAGATTCAGGTTTTTGTGATCGATTTTCTCAACCACATAAGTATTGGTAATATCTTTAAGCCATTTTAGGTCCACTAAAAAACCTGTTTCAGGATTAATCTCACCTTTAACGGTTACATACAAATGATAATTGTGCCCGTGCCAGTTTGGATTGGCACATTTGCCATAAACTTCAGTATTTTTATCTTCAGTCCAATCTGGTCTGGACAATTTATGCGCTGCGTTAAATGATGCTTTTCTGGTTATATAAATCATTCTCTGTTATATTATTGACAAATATACGCAGAAAGGTTAAAGTAGAAAGGTTAAATATCTAACTTAGCTATTATGAAGATTCTTTTGGTTGCCGCCACAAGGGCGGAAATAGCCTTACTGGCCACACACTTCCACCTATCCGGGCAGGATTTTGTAAAAACAAAAGACTTTGATGTACTGATTACCGGGGTTGGCATGACCGCAACGGCGTATGCCATGGGCAAACACCTATCAGAAAATTACAAGCTGGTACTGAACCTGGGAATTGCCGGTACTTTTGACCCGGCCATACCACTTGCAACAGTTGTTAATGTGATCACCGATGAGTTCGCAGAATTGGGCGCCGAAAATAATGATGACTTTTTAAGCATCGATCAGCTTGGCTTCGGTAAAGCGAAATACAGCGCAAGAAACAATTTGCTACATAGCGATGTAGAAAAGCTACCAAAAGTACAGGGGATAACTGTAAACCGTGTGCACGGAAGTAAAGACAGTATTACTAGAATCATTGAAAGATGTAACCCGGGAATTGAAAGTATGGAAGGTGCGGCCGTACTTTACTGTTGTGAAAAAGAAGGGCTGCCCTGTCTTCAGGTACGTAGCATTTCCAATTATGTTGAACCCCGCAATAGGGAACGCTGGCAAATAGGTGCCGCTATAAAAAGCCTGAACGAATGGGCAATTGGATTTTTGACAAATACATAACCAAGCATTTTTTCTTAGTCCTTACCTTTACCACATGAAACTTAGTCTTGGCTTTTCTCCCTGCCCTAATGATACTTTTATCTTTGATGCTTTAATCCATCATAAAATTGATACCGAAGGTTTAGAATTTGAGGTTTTCTTTGACGATGTAGAAACCCTCAATCAGAAAGCTTTGAGCGGCGAACTGGATATTACAAAGCTCAGCTTTCATGCCTTTGCTTATGTGTATGAGCAATATGCCTTACTGGATTCCGGGAGTGCACTTGGCTTTGGTGTTGGCCCTCTATTAATTTGCCATAATGAGGCCCTGATAGAAAAGAAGGAAAATTTAGATGCAACTTACAAAGTAGGAATACCAGGCCGGTATACGACCGCTAATTTCTTATTGGGCATTGCATTCCCCCATTTGACAAAAAAACAGGAAATGGTTTTCTCAGAGATAGAGACCGCATTACTGGAAGATAGGATTGACCTGGGCCTGATTATTCATGAAAACAGATTTACGTATACAGATAAAGGGTTGCATAAAATCCTCGATCTGGGTAATTATTGGGAACAGGAAACGGGATGTGCTATTCCCTTGGGCGGGATTGTCATCAATAGAAACCTTGACCAGGAAACGAAAGAAAAGGTAAACAGGCTGATTAAAAAATCTGTTGAATTTGCCTTTGCAAACCCCAAATCAGGGCTTGAATTCATCAAACAACATGCTCAGGAGATGAGTGAAGAGGTGATGTACAAACACATTGACCTATATGTAAATAAGTACAGTATTGAGCTGGGGGCCGAAGGCCGGAAAGCTATTGATGTCATGTTTACGATGGCGCAGGAAAGAGGGCTGATCCCGCCAATCACACAAAGCATCTACCTGCTGCCTTAATTACAAGGGCCGTCAGGTATCTCCTTAGTAATCTTTAACACCTTGGTTACTACCATTGTTGAATCAAAATCAGCAGACATGCTCAGGGTATCCGATTTAACGGTATGGCACTCCACCTCTATGTATACAGGTTCATAAGGTTTCTCAAAACCCAGGTTATTGTAAGCAAGCTCTAATGTTTTCGCACTATCCGCCACCCAGTATTCATTCCCTTCTTCGCACTCGGTGAAAGACTTAAGTTCCGGGCCGTAACTATACAGCCCCTTCATTACGCGACTATCGTTATCTTTTACCGTTGCAGGTTTGGGATTACAGGCTATTACCGCAACAAGAATTGCTATTAATAAAAATAACTGACTTTTAAATATATTCATGATTTTAGAGATCTTGATTTAAGTGGTTAATTTTCTTCACACTCAGATTAGATGACAAAGCTGATGCCATAAAAGAAAAAACACTTACTGTTAAAAATACGAGTAAAAAATCTTTCCATTTTAACGCCACCGGATAGGCGTTGGTAATTACAAGGTTATCTTGTGACATTTTTATCCAGCCAAATTTTTGCTGGAGCAAACAGAACACCAGACCGATAATTAAACCGGAAATACAGCCCGCCATAGTGATCATCATTCCTTCAAAAAGGAAGATCCGTTTAATTAATGTTTTTCCCGCACCCAGGCTACTCAATATCGCAATGTCTTTAAGCTTATCTATAACCAGCATAGTTAAAGAACCTATAATATTGAATATGGCAATGATTAATATAAATGTCAGAATGATATACACGGCCCATTTCTCGCTTCCGAGAATGTTATACAGCACTTTATTTTGTTGTATCCTGTCTTTTATCTCAAACTCCTTTCCAATTTCATTTTCAATAGCTACTTTAAATTTATCCGGATCAACACCTTTATTAAGGTTGATCTCAATAGATGAAATCTTTACCGGCTCTTCCAAAAGCTTTCGGGCAAACCTTAAGGGAACTATGGCAACGTTATCAAAGTCTTGCTGAACCTCAAAAACACCCGATACCGGAATAGAAAGAATGGTAAAATCATCAGCCGGATTAATTGAACCGGTTTGATTACTTTTCTTTTTAGGAGAAAACACCTGCAAGGGATTAAATGGATCGGTAGTGTTGACCATTAAAAAGGTTTGGATTGCCGAGCCGATCACTGCATAATTCAGGCTACGGTTCTCCAGCTTAAACTCACCATCAATGGTAATACTGTCCAGGTTCTTGTTCTTTAAATAATCTGTACTTACCCCCTTAACCAAACCTACCGATTGTTTATCATTGTATCTTAACAAAGCATTTTCCGAAAGCACTTCCGTATACGAATAGATCCCTTTATCGGCTCTCAGTTTATTAAAATAGGCAGAATTGGGGTCAAATGTTTTCCCCTGGGCGGGAGAGATTACAATTTGCGGGGTGATGGTATTGAACATCTTTAATACCACCTCCTCAAAACCATTGAATACCGACAAAATGATGATTAGCGCCGCACTACCCACAAAAACACCCACCACAGAAATCGCAGAGATGATGTTGATGGCATTGGTAGATTTTTTTGCAAAAAGATACCGGCGGGCTATATAAAAAGGTGTATTCAATATTTTTTGATCTGTTGCTTATTGTAAATATGGATTATGCTGTTTTTCAAAACCAATAGTTGTCGGCTGTCCATGACCAGGATAAACCTTGCAATCATCTGGCAATATAAACAAGTTATTTTTGATACGCTCGATTAATTGTAAATGGTTACCTCCCGGAAGGTCTGTACGGCCAATGCTGTAATAAAACAAAACATCCCCTCCTATTAAAAAATTATCTGCCGCAGCATAAAAACATAAGTGCGCCGGAGAATGCCCTGGAGCAAAGATCAGTTCCAGCTGGCTATTACCAAAACTAACCTTTCCTGATTCTTCTAAAAATACTTCAGGCTCTGGTGACAGTTCGTAATGTAAGCCCATCTGCGGTACATATCCTGGTATAGCTTGTAAAACATACAATTCACCCTTATGAAACTGAGGTTTTAATCCCCACTGGTCGTAAACAAACTTATTTCCGAATACATGGTCATAATGACAATGTGTATTGAGCAAAAGAACTGGTTTTAAGCCCTTTTCTTTGATAAAGGAAACCACCTCATTCTGCTCTTCGGCATCATACATACCAGGATCAATAATTACACATTCGGCAGTTTCATCAAACAGGATGTACGTGTTTTCCCTTACAGGATTAAAAGTGAATTGTTTGATACTTATCATAGGATCTTATGCTTAAAATTATTAGTTTTTCCATTTAAAGGTGTTGATCATCCGGTCTATATCTTTTTTAATAAAGTTAACTACCGGCTGGATCGAATCATATTGGGGCCTTTCATTAAAGTACAAAGCTCCTCTAAAATAATGTTTAACACTATCTGTCAAAAAAAACTGCACTGAGGAGGCCGTATTTCCTTCTATTGAATAATAGATACCATAAACCTTTTTATCGGGATGGTTAATTACACGCTGATCAATCGCATTTGCCTTCACCGTATGTTTAAAGGCGAATGTCCTCGCGTCTTCAATTAAGTTTTCATATTCTTTTTTTGAAGATATATCGTAATAGGTCAGGTGGATCCGTCCGTTAAACTGCGGAAATGTCAGGTTATACCAGCAAGGCTGGGTTCCTGTACTGCTATCGGCCAGCAACTTCGCATATTTCGGATATTCAAACGAAAACGGACAGCCATTGTCATAAACCTGATATGACTTCGCAGGGAAATCAATCTTAAAATACCCTCTTGGCTTAGGTGTATAGCTATTGCTATTACAGGCAGAAAATGCCAATAACCCAACGAATAAACAAAGAAAGAAATACCTTTTCATTTTATTGATTCCAAATCTCCCAGGAACGTATAGCCTGAAGGTGCAACATTTCAAGGCCATTCTTTGTTTTGCCTCCCTGTGCGCTTACCTGTTTTAGGAAAGACGTTTCTTCAGGATTGTAAACCAGGTCGTAACCAATATGTTTGTCGCTTAATAAATGATAAGGGATATCCGGACAGGAATCCACATTAGGCGACATACCTAAAGGTGTTGTATTGATCAATATGGTATATTCCTTTAGCATGGCCTCGTCTACCGCATCATATAGAATGCTATTCTCCTCCGGCTTTCTGGTCACTACCAAAAAGGGTATATTTAGTTTATTCAATACATATTTGATGGCTTTCGCGGCACCGCCATCGCCAAAAATCAATGCTTTACGATGATGAGGTTCCAGTAAGGGCTTTAAAGACTCTTCAAAACCATAGGCATCTGTATTGTAACCTTTAATACATTGTTCCGCATTCTTCCTCCCTATTAAGATACAATTTACAGCACCAATTTCAGTTGAAGCTTCGTCCAGTTCATCTAAAAATGGCAATACCTGTACCTTGTAGGGGATGGTAACATTGATACCCCACATTTCAGGGTTGTCGGACAACAGCTTAACAAACAAATCAATATTTTCTATCGGATAAAGTTCGTATTCACAGTTGGTAATCCGCTCCTCCTTGAATTTTTCAGTAAAGAATTTCTTTGAAAAAGAATGTGATAAAGGATAACCTATTAAACCAAATTTTCTCATTATTTATAAGAATGCATTATTTCTCAAGGTTCAAAAAATGATCAAATGTATCACCTCTTAATCCCAGACGTATGGTTTCCAAGGGAATAACTTCTGCCGGCGCAATATTACCCATGTTTACGTTAGCACCTAACAATTTGATAAACCATACCTGTTGTTCCTTTTGAGGGGCTTCCCAGATAATAGTCTCTTCCGGAATCTGCGTTAAGATCTCATCTACCAAACCTTCCCGAACTTCGCCAGACCCTCTGTAAATACCAACATTACCACCTTCTCTTGCTTCGGCAATAACTTTCCAGGAGCCGGCTTCAATCTCTGCGTTCATCAATTTGATCCATTTATAAGGGGCAAATATCTTGGTTGCATCTTTAGAGCCTACTTCAGAAATTACAGTTACCTGCTTGGAAAGTTTTTGGATGAATTCACATTTTAGCTCATGCTCTATCGTAATAGATCCATCAGAAACTTCAGCATACTCCATTCCAAACTGATCAAGTACCCTACGGTAGTCGTCAAATTGGTTACGGATGATAAAAGCTTCAAAAAGGGTGCCTCCAAAATAAGTTGGAATTCCGGCATCTTTATAGATCTGGAGTTTCTCTTTCAGGTTTGGGGTTACAAAGGAGGTTGCCCAGCCTAATTTTACAATATCAGTATGTATTCCGGCTACCTCTATAAAATCTTCGGTCTGTCTTAAACTTAGTCCTTTATCCATAACCATTGTAATTCCTTTATTACGTGGTTTTACTGGACGCTCCGGTATATTATTCAGTGGGTAATTCATATAGGTCACAAAGGTGAAAAAAAATTAGACAGTTTTCATCAATACTATCTAATAAAAAGGCACAATACTATTTAATATACCTGCTGATCACCTCAATAATCGAGCTGTTATCTTGTAGTTGCGGTAAATACTCAAACAAAATATAGTGTTTTTCCGGATCGGTTACCAATGCCGTTTCAAGGTATAAAAGTGCCTCGTTCTTTTTGCCAAGGGCAAATAAATAAGCCACCATACGGTAATAAAGCTCTGCGGCATCCGGATTATTTTTAATGGCATCGGCTATTGTTTCTGATGCTTCCAGCAGTTTACCTTGTTCGTATAAAACGGTTGAAAAGTCAAGCCATGCCTCTACATCTACCGGATTATATTCCAGCACTTTATAATAAGCCTCTACAGATTCTTCTATTTGCCCCAGCTTATAATGTGCATCTGCCATGGCAAACCAGAAATCAGGGTTCTCCCCATCCAGCTCTAAAGCCTTTCTGTAAAAATGCAACGATTCGAAAAAGCGCTCTTCAAAATTTAAAGTAACGCCTATACCAAACCATGCATCTGCCATTTTAGGATCCATCTTTACTGACTTCTTGTAGTAAGAACGGGCCTCGTCCATCTTTTCCAGCTTTTCATAGCATTCACCAATTGCACAATAGGTATCGGCATTTGGCGGTTCATATTCAAAAGTCTGCTTGTAAACCTCAATAGCCTCCATGTAGCGGTCTAATTGAACAAGCGCATTTCCTTTGTTGTAATAAGCCGAAGCAAAATTATCTTTTATTAAGATGGCATAATCATAAGCATCAATCGCTTTCTCAAACAGATCAAGCTTATGATAAGAATTAGCCAGGTTATACCATGCCGCATACGAATATGGATCATTATCAATATACTCCTGATAAAACTGGATACTTTCCTCCTGTTTATCCAGAATATCATAACAAAAGGCAAGTTCGTACAAGCCATCTTTGTTTTCCATATTCTGTTCCAGACTTTGTTTAATGTAAACGATCGCACTTTCATAATCCAGCATATTCTGGTATACGTACGCGATCTGCAGTAGGATTTCATCTGTAGTTTCGGCAAACTCAAGTGCCTTTTGGAAATTATCCAGCGCTTCTGAATATCGCTCCAGACTGTTAAAGATGTTCCCTCTTAAGATATAAATCTCCGCTTCCGAAGCTTCCAGCATTTCTGCTTTCTGCAGTGCTAAAAAAGCACGCTCGGTCTGATCGGTTATAAAAAGCAGTTGTGCTTGTTTAACCAAAAATACCGCAGCATAAGGGTGTTGGTTTAACGCATATTCTATAACCTGAAGGGCCTTTACCGGGTCGCTCTTCTCAATATAATAATCAATAATATTTTCAAAAGCCTGGGCATCAAAAAAATACTGATCCTGATTGCGTATCATCTCCTCGTAGCGCTCAACTGACCGTTGCGCATCATCACTAAAATCAAAGTAAAATTCCTCTTCCATGTATCGAATAATTAAAGAACAGATCCCCGTTTGTTAAATACATCATAAGTTTACAACTATTATGGTTGGTATTCGCTAAATAATTTTCAACATACACACAACTTAATCGTTAAGTAACTGATTATATTAAGGATGTGACCGGGCCCCTCATTATAATTATTTTACAAAAGAACGCAACATTATCTGAAATCCGGTAAAATTCAGGTCACGAAAAAGCCGGAACACAAGTATCCCGGCTTTTTATCAGAAGTTATGTAAACTTTTATTTTATCAAACGTTCAGCAATAACCGTGTCCCTAAGTCTATCAATGGCATATTCTTGTACCAGAAGATCGCCTTCAACCGAACTATTCGTTGTTTTTAATGCTGCGAATTGCTCAGTTTTTAATTTAGCCACTTTACCTTTAACCGATACATGGTCTTTTGATGAGCCCCTCAATTTAAGCTCTGAATTATCTTTTACTATGGTATACAAACTTCCTATTTCACCATTCACAAATACCCTTGCCCTGTCTTTTAAAAATACCTGCAATACATTTGAGGAGAAACGACCTCTTGTGATTACAGAAACAGTATTGCTGGCATCAATTCTTTGAAGATCTTTTACATAAATGACAATATTAATTGGCTCTGCCTCTTTGGAGTTAATAAATAACTTGTCCCCTTTTTGTTTTACAGTTGTAGTCGCTTTGTTATAGTCTTCATAGATGATCACTTGCTGCTTATCAGCCTGAACAAGTTCAACCCTTACATTTCCTGTAACAATTACTTTGTTGAAGTCAATCTCCGGAGATAATACGGAAACATGATGATCTTTGTTTGCGGCCATCGATGTAAATGCCGATGAAGATAAAACGACTGCTGTTAAGGCAGAAGTTAATAATGTTTTTAATGAAGTTTTCATATTTTTAAGGTGTTAAGTTTTTCAAGTTGTTTACATATAAGTCGTTCTGAAAACAGAAACGTTACAGCCATTTCCTTCCTTTTAGGCAACATCGATGTAACACCCGACCAACACCCTAAATTTTTCGACCAACTGGCAGGAGAAAAAAATCAATATTTTAAAAGAATCTGGATTTTACATAAAAAATAAGGCCCGAACATCGAAGTCCGGGCCTTACATAGGTAAATGTGATTATTAAATAAACTTAAGGCTTCTTTTTATCTGCATTTAGCCACTTACTGAGAAATGCGACTCCTTTATCTGCAATAGCCTCATGCCCACCTTCATGCAACACCAATTCCGTCCGGTCTTCCATCGATAGCTTTTTATAATGCAGCTTCGCCCGGTCAAACTCTTCCACTACCTGCGGCCAATAAGCAATTCCGTCTTTTTTTCCATGTTGTATCTGCACAGGTCGCGGACAGATCATAGAAACCACATCATCGTCCGAGAACTCCGTAAGCCAGCCAGATAGAAAAACATACTCTTCCTTAGTGGAGATAAAGCTCGAATACCGCTCATCAGGGACCACCATTTTGTTTCTTCTCTCATTAAACCAGGCTGATACCACCCCAGCTTTAATACGCGGCTCCAACGGCATCCAGAACATTGTAGCCATACCACCTAAAGACACGCCCCACATCCCTACCCGCTCCGCATCTACCCTCGGATCGGCGAGCACAACATCCAGCAAATGCTGCACACGTACCAGTTCAAGGCCCGGAAGACCAACACCGGCCATATTTCCCAAACGTTGAATGTGATTGCGACGTTCTATAGACCTCATGTTTAAAGGGGCCAGCACCGCAAAACCGGCGTCAAGCAATGCTTTTGCGTAAGCATGATAGCTTGGCCCATCTTCAAAAGGGGTTTCCGGACCACTACCTATGCCATGTTGTGCGATTACAATGGGTACCGGATGATCTTTACTTGCGCCTTTCGGAAAAGCGAGAATTGCTTCTGCGGTCACAGGCCCCAGGGGCAGCTTCAGCCATTCTGCCTGCACCCCATTTACCGGATAGGGTGTTTTCTGCAAGGGCCCACTCTTGGTCAATACAGGAGGTTTAATAACCTCCTCCCACTTTCTCCTGTTCGGTTCAACACTACGTTTTAGCGCATCGGCACTGCTATAATCCCTATTCCATAGTTTTGCAGCCCTTGCCTCATATTCATTTACGATATAACCCCTGAAGTAATCTCTTAGCTGGGTTTCATAAGCATCAATACGCTGGTCATCCGCAGCAGTGCCCAGTGTTTTTTTCTCCTGTGCGATAGTCAGACCGGAACAGTATAGAAAAAAGCAAACGAGCATCACCGATTTCATTCCCTTTAATTTACCCATCCTGGATTCTGTTTTAAGTTCGTATTCAAAGTCAGCTGGCTCTGTGGAATCGGGTTCAGATAATCTCTGTTCAACTTAAATCCAAAACCAGCCGGCAAAGCAGTCTTAAATGGGTCTAAAAACCCATTGCCATCGAGGGGTAAAACCGGGGGAATGGTAAATTGTGATGCTTTCGCACCTTTTGGTCTTTTACCCACAATTAACTCATCTGCTGCTGCCCATCTGGCAATATCATTCCAGCGGAAATTTTCAAGGGCCAATTCAACCTTGCGTTCCCGTCGGACCTCATTGATAATTGGTGACAGTGACGGAAACTCCCAATTTGGATCTGTTTCAATTGCGGTCAGGCTTAAATTAGGCATTCCTACCCTGCTTCTCAGCTTCTTAATCGTTTTATCAATATCAGTTTGGGTAACCTGCCCAAGTTCAGCTTTAGCTTCGATAAAATTCAACAATACTTCCGCGTACCTATATTGAATAGAGGGGGTTTCTTCGAAATTCAAATCATGGTAAATCATATTGGCATTGTAATCTTTTCGTCTTACATATCCTGTTGCCGAAGAATAGGTTGAATTAGAGAACAACTTAGCATACACTTCCTGCCAATTTCTGACAGTTGCATTGGCTTCAATTTTCCAGGGGGCATCCGGTGTAAAAACAGTTTGACGGAACCTGGGATCCCTGCCATCAACTTCTGTTATAAGATTAGTATATCCTTTGAACAATGTGCTTTTTGAAATTGGCTTCCCATCTGTACATAAATACGAGTCCGCCAATTCTTTTGTAATCCCCCAACCTTCAGGGAGTTCCATTCTATAAAGTTTACTATGGCTGTGTATTCCCAACGCCTTGTTCATCTTTGTCCAGAACATCACTTCTGTATTAGCCGAATAATCACGCAGGCCGAATAAATCATTGTAGTCACTTTCAGGTTTCCCTGTCGAATAAACATCATACAGACCGGAAGTCATAATTTTATCAGCAGCTTCTACTGCCTTATTTAAGTATTTTTCTGGACTGGCGGATTCCACACCGAAAGGAGTTCCCGCATGATATTTTTCCCAGGTACCCTCATATAGCGCTACACGGGATTGCAACAGCAGGGCCATCCATTTATTTATTCTTGAACTGCCATTACCTTTGTCTGCGGAAAGATAGAGTGCAGCTGAATCCAGCTGAGCGATAATTTTATCGGCGACAATATTTCTTTTTATCCGTGTGCCATACAGTTCAGGTGAACTGGTCGATAATACTTTATCTACCCATTGTACATCCCCGAAGCTTTTTAACAGGTTGAAATACATTAAAGCCTTAAAAAAGTGAGCTTCGCCTACGTATTGTTTATAGGTTTCAAAATCACCCTCACATTTACGGTAATTCTCAAAAAAATAATTAACGCTTCTGATCCCGACATAAGATAAGCCAGGGGCACTATTTACGGTTCTTGTTCCTTCAAATCGCTGGTCAATTGAACTCTCCAGGATATACAGATCTGTCCCTACATCACCCTGCTCCTTATTCATGATCGGAAAATTGCTCCTGTCATAATATTGGTTAACGTAAATTTTCAGGTCATTGGGTGTTTTAAAAAATACAGGTTCGGTTACTGCATCAAGTGGGTATCTATCCAAAAAGTCTCCCTTCTGGCATGAGGTGAATAACAAACATCCCACAAAAAATAAAGTTATATGTTTTAATCGGTTCATGATTACTTGGTTTTTAGTTAATATTTTCTAAAATGTCAAATTGACACCGAACGAGAACATTCTGTTAATTGGATAGGTTTCACCCATATCCACTCCGCCTTCCCTCAGGTTCGAGCTTACTGAGGTTTCAGGTTCATACAATTTCGGCAGTTTCGAAAATGTAAGGAGGTTCTCGCCCGAAACATACAATCTTGCACGTTTGATAAACAGGCCATCCAAAATGCGCTGAGGTACTGTGTAACCCACCTGAAGGTTTTTAAGCCTTAAATAAGCAGCATTTAATATATATCGGCTTTGATCCTGCGTATTCTTATTGCGCTCGGCGGAGAAATAAGGCTTAGGAAAATAAGAATTGGTATTTGGCCCTAATAAGTTTGTCTCATCTGCGGGCCTCCAATAATCCAGCATTCTTCCTTCTTTAAACAAGCCTGAACCACTCGTATTGACAAGCAGTCCCCAAAAATATTCTGATGACGCGGCAGGTAAAAACTCTCTTTTCCCAATACCTTGCCAAAACATACTGAAATCCAAGCCCTTCCAGTTCAACCCGGCCGTTATACCATAACTATAGCGGGGCAAAGTATTTGCGATTACAGATAAATCACCGTGGTCTGCAAGCGTACGCGATCCATCATTGATTATACCATTCCCATCCAGATCTTTGTAAACTATATCTCCAGGCCCCCATTTAGCATGATAAAAAGATTGATCAGGCATTTTCTCTCCCACATTTTGCAGGATCCTATCTGTTGTAAGGCCCCACAAATCTCCATACATCCTCCCTTTATACCATCCTGAAATTGCCCCTGCTTCATTCAGATATTCCAGAATCTCGGTCTTACTATCAGAAAGAATAATCTTTGCATTATAAGACAGGTCTGCCGAGATCCTATCTTTCCAGCCAATAGCCAGTTCAAAACCTTTGGTAGATAATTTCGCATTATTACTGTAAGGTACATTTGCACCAAGTACAGAGGGCAATTGGCTGGCTGGGCCAAGCATGTTTGAAGTTACCCTGTTATACCAGTCAAACACCAGGTCAAGCTTATGGTTTAAGAAACTCGCTTCCACACCAAAATCCAATGTCGTAATGGTTTCCCAGGTTAGGTTGTCACTCATAATCCCTGGTGCCTGCGCATATATCGGCACCTCATTATTAATTAAATATCCAGGATTTGCATAGTTATCGGCATTTCTGCGATAACCAATTGGAATGGTAGGCAGATATAAATAATTGGTTACATTCTGATTACCTAATGAACCATAAGAGCCCCTCAGTTTTAATGTATTAACATAGGACTCAAGTGGTTTCCAAAAATTTTCTTTATAGATATTATAGCCAACAGAAAAAGAAGGGAAAAATCCCCATCTGGAGTCAGGGGCAAATCTTGAAGAACCATCATACCTTGCACTAAATTCCGCTAAATACTTTTCGTCATAATTATAATTCAAACGACCAAATACACCTTTAGTAGCCCAATGGTTCATATAATCGCCCAAAGTATAATCTCCTAATGCGGTACTGATAGACGGGACGGCATCTGTAATCAGATTCATCTTGCTACCACGTAACCCACGATTGTTATCAACATCCTGCTCATAACCCAATAAACCTTTCAACGTATGTCTACCTAGTAATTTCTCATAAGAAGTATATAAACTAAGTAGTGTATATTGTCCCTGATTCAATTCTGAGCGATAGCCATTTGATACCTCACCAATGTTACCCGTTGTCCCATTTGGAATAGGGACCGGAACAGGTTTAGGATTTTGGGTTCCATTTCCCCATCTGGCATTATATTTATAGGATAGATTGGTTTTCCAGCCCTTAACAGGTTCTATTTCGGTACCCATATTTAGCCATAGATCATGGTTCTCTGTAACAATCCTCCCACCCTTCTCCAGTGCCAGAATGATCGGGTTAGAAATACTGCCATCGATATTATATTTTGGCATGGTAGGCCAAAAATCTAGAATCTGTGACCAGGTATAAGTCCGGTCTAATCCCACTACCCCTAGCGGTACATCGGTGTGGTTCCTGGCATACTTTGTACTAAAATTAAAAGAAATCCAGTCTGCAACCTTTGAAGAAACGTTCGCCAAGACATTATATCGTTTATAACCATCATCTCCCCAACTATATGCGCCCGGTTGATCAAAAACCCCTGCATTAACATAGTATTGATTTTTATTATCCCCTCCGCTTAAACTGACGTTATGTTTTTGATGAAGTACGTACTTCTTATAGTATTCTTTGGTCCAGTTATAATTTGCGTTTCCGTCCCATCTACCCCTCCACAAACTTGCGGGTGGATTATTGGGATTATACTCTGTTTTATAAGTCCCATTGATATAGCCCTTTATCCGCTCCACTTGCTCAGCAGGAAAAACCGGTGTCACCCCCGCATTGGCGCTCGCCTGGTTAAAAGCAGTGGCATAAGTTAATGAGCTTTCCATATCAGGAACATAAATAGGGATAGCAAAAGACAGATTGTTACTGTACTCAATTCTGACAGGCTGATTCTTTGCTCCTTTTTTAGTGGTGATTAAAATTACACCAAAAGCAGCCCGGGAGCCATAAATAGCTGACGATGACGCATCCTTTAAAACAGAAACACTTTCAACGGTCTCCGGATCAATAAAGTTGATATTTGTTTCAACACCATCAACTAAAACCAATGGTGTGGTATTTCCGGATATTGATCCTATTCCTCTTATTTGCAATTTTTGACTAGCTCCTGGCTCCCCGCCAAAACTATTTAGCGAGATATTCAGATTGGGAGAAATCCCTTGTAAAAGTAACGACACATTAGGTGCCGGTCTATTTACCAGCTTATCACCCGAAACGACATCTACAGCTCCTGTTAAATTGGCCTTTTTTTGTGTCCCATATCCGACAACCACAATTTCTTCCAGTTTACCTAGATCTTCCTTCATTACAATATTCAGCTGGGCATTGCCATTTAACGGAACCTCCTGAGTGACATAACCAATAAAGCTAAATACAAGCGTGGCATTTTTGTCCTCAACAGCGATCTTGAAGGCACCCTTACTATCGGCAACAGTACCCCGTTTCGTTCCCTTTACTGCAACACTTACTCCCGCAAGGGCACCGCCTTGTTCATCAGTAACTTTTCCTCTTATTTCGGTTTGTATTACTAGGGACACTCCAGACAACTTAGTTGCTCCATTAATCGCTTCCAGTGCCCGGTCATCTGTTCTTTTCACCAGAACATTATTCTTTACAATCTTAAATGTAAAGGGCAAATTTTTAAGGCAAGCAATCATTACTTCTTCTAAATCCGCATTCTTTACATCCACATCAACTTTTGAATGGGTTAAATCTTCAGAATTGTAGATAAAAAAATACCCTGTTTGCTTTTTTATAGATTGAAAAATGCTGGTTAAAGATGCACCTTTCTTACTCATGGTTACTTTTTGCCCATAGCTTTCGGCACTTGCCTGCATAAAAGCCATAAAAAGAATCAATATACTAAGGTTTGCTCGCATAATAATTTTTCTTCTATCTGCTGTACGAATTAGATCAAGAATCGAATTCAAAACCTTTTCACAGGCAGATAACTGCCGCCGTTTAACGGCGGCACTTGTTAACGAATTTAATTTCATTACATTTGTAAGGTTGGGTTAATACTCTATTTTTTGCAATTAATCCGGTTCATTCCGGAAGGGTTAACACTGACATTTTACCGTCTCCGGATGGCGAAGGAGGCGGTTTTTATTTCCCAGTCAGGCTAAATTCAAGTCTTTTCAGGTATACTTTTTTTCATGATTTGATTGGTTTAGGTTTTGGTTAAAGTTCTATTTTGAGATCATTATTACTTTCTTTTTTCCTTGCTGTATAATTCTATATTTCAGCTTGAAATAATGGAGGATTTCCAATGCTTCTGTGGCGCTTACGTTTCTATCCATTTCTCCCCATAATTTCACATCAGGCAGCTCACCTTCAAAGGCGATTTCCACATTGTACCATCTGGACAGTTCACGTGCAACCACCTGAATATCGGTATTCTGAAAACTAAAAATGCCACTCTTCCAGGCTATCTCAGCAGCTACGTCCACCGTTTTTACGCTCAGCCTATTACCTTTGGACAATAGAGACTGCTGACCCGGGCTAAGCATAACAGCTCCGCCATTGTTTACTTGTTCTCCCCCCGTTATCACCTTAACAGACCCCTCAGCTAGTGTGGTTTTTACTACCGGTTCGTCTTCATAAGCATTGACATTAAAATGGGTGCCGAGCACTACGATTTCCTGTGTATTGGTTTTTACCTTAAACGGCATTCCCTTGAGCTTGGCCACTTCAAAATACCCCTCACCAGATAGTTTCACCTTACGCTCGTTCCCTACGAATGAAATTGGGTATATCAATGATGACCCTGCATTCAACCAAACCTTTGTCCCGTCAGGAAGAATCACCTTATACTGCCCGCCCAGTGGGGTCGATATGGTATTAAACCGAACTACACCCCGGTCACCTTTAATCTCTTTAGCGGTATAAGTCAATAGGCCGTCAGCCGTCTTTTCGATCTTAATTCCTTCCTGCTCTAAGACTTTCCCTGTTTTAACATCATCTAAACTAATGACCGCCCCATCAGAAAGGGTAAGCGTTGCTTTGTTAGATCCCGGGGGAATATTATTTTCCATCAGCGCCGCTTCTTTCCCAGGCCTCCATGCCATAAAGTAAATAAAGAATGAAACCAGGAAGAACCCAAGGCATGCAGCCATCAATTTATAAGAGATCCAGCCGTTTTTCTTCGGCTCCTCCACTTCTATTTTGTTGTTGATTTTGAGCAAAATACGATCATGCATTTCCTGATCACTTGTCGCAATGTGCCGCGGGATATTCAAGGGCAAATCCTGATGCCGGTTATACCATTCCGAAAACTCCGTTTCTTCCTCAGGTGTAATTTTACCCGTCAACCATTTTTCCGCTAGCTGTTGATAGTACTCGTCCGTATTTCGTAATGTCATGATCAGGGCCTTTGTATATATGTCCGTTATGGAATACGCATCCCTTAGTTTAGCCTGAAATATTTTTTTAAATCCGGAAACCTTAAAGAAGTGTTAGTGTAAGGAACTGGGTAAGCCCTGCTCTTAAACTTTTAACCGCCTTTCCCAGGTGGGCCTCTACTGTTTTTTCTGAGATATTCAGTTCTTCGGCAATTTGTTTCTGAGTGTAGTAAGATTCCTTACTCAACTGGTACACAAGCTTACATTTTTCCGGTAAGCGGGCAACCAATTCACCTAAACGTACTTTCAGCTCCTCAAAATCAAGCCACTCCTGTGTACTATTGTCCAACAAAAGTTCCTTGCCGAGCTGATAATCCATGTATTTTTGCTGAGATTGCCTCTTTGCCAATACTTTAATTACCCTATATTTTACTGATACACCCAGGTAGTTGTTTAGTGCCCCGGTTATTTCAAGCTCGTGCCTCCGTTTCCACAATTGTACAAAAATGTCCTGAACAATTTCTTCCGCTTCCTCCAGGTCCTTAATCTTATTGGCAGCAATACTCAATAGCACCTTCCAGTAACGTGTATAAATTTGAGTAAACGCAGCATGGTCATCAACTTTAATTCGGTCGATGAGCTCCTGATCACTAGGAATGATGTGCGTAAACGTTTTCAATAAAGGGCTTTTATAACAGACAATAAAGTATAATATTATAAAAAAGAAATTGAAATAACAAGCAAATTTTAGGCTGTAAAATGGCTTACGGCAAATCGTTTTTTGAATGCCCCGATCAGCCATTTGTAATAAACACCCTGAAAAAAATAAAAACAGCTTAAATTATTTGATCACACTTCAATTTGATGTAAGTTTAGAGATTTTTAAATGCTTATCCTCTGATTGTTTTAACCTTTTGCCAATGTTACGTGTAGACAGCTCCAAACCCTGTAAAATTGTATACTCTATATGTAAGCACGCGTATCTTGGTTATTTAATTGAGCCACATATTGTTCAATTAAACCCACAGGGAGACTTTTCCTTAACTTATCAGCGTATTTTTTCCCATACTGCGGGTGAATTCGCAAAACACCTGACAGAAAGGGACCTCAAGCTGATCAAAATATTGGATGAGACGGAACAGGATTATATCATCAAGAAGTTTCACAAAAAAGCAATCAGGCCGGTAGAATTTTTCAGCAAATTTTTTAATGATAAGTTCTATGAAAGTGTACGCCCCAAAATTGAAAAGAAATTATCGGAGGTTTTAGGGTTTTTAAAGCAGGAAGGCAGATTATATCTTATGGATAAAGATGGCTGGCCTGCGGAAAGAAAAATAGAGATCGCTGCAGAAGCCTCAACGGTTTTATTTCACTTTAGAAGAGGTGAAACTGAAACACGCTACTTCCCAACCATAAAATACCAGGGGCTCCGTATTGATTTTATGTTTAAAGACGCGCAGGTCATCAGCAATCAACCTTCATGGCTGCTGCTGAATGATATGCTCTACTTCTTTGAGCAGGATATTGAAGGCAAAAAATTACTCCCCTTTTTAAACAAACGCTTTATCACGATCCCGAAATCTACCGAGGATGCTTATTTCGGCAAATTTGTAGCCCCCTTGATTGAAAAATATCATGTGTATGCGGAAGGGTTTGATATAAAAACTGAAAAACACGAACCTACCCCTGTTATAAAGGTTATCTATGTGGACGCCGGCATATCACAGTTGCAGCTCTATTTTAATTATGGCGAGCATACCTTTGCCATGGGCAATGAAAAAAAAGTAACGGTACACCTGCATAAAGACGGCGACAACTACATTTTTACCAGAATTAAAAGAGATGTAAACTGGGAAAAACAAAAGTTCGACTATCTCCTCAAACTGGGCTTAAAAAAAACGAGTGCACTCTATCATCACCTGGAAGTTGCCACAGATCCGGAAGAAGACCAATCTTATGCGGTTATTAATTGGGTGAACGAGCATTTGGAACAGCTGACCCAGGAGGGTTTCGAAATAGAACAACACCGCGGTAATAAACGCTTCCTCTTTGCGGTAAACAAAATCGATTTTGAAATTAAGGAAGACAACGATTGGTTCGACATTAATGCTATCGTTTATTTTGGTAGTCACCCCGTTCCATTTATCTCATTAAAACAACACATCCTTCATAAAAAGAGAGAATTTACATTGCCCGACGGCTCAATTGCGATCATACCGGATAAATGGTTTACACAGTATGGAAGCCTTTTCAGTCTATCCGATGGGGGGAAGGCACTTAAGCTTAAAAAACATCATATTGGACTTATAAATGAACTTGCGGAAGACGGAATCGCGAATATTACGCTAAGCCGCAAACTCCAGAAGCTAAATGATTTTGAGAATATTGCGGACACACAAATGCCGGTACATTTTAAAGGTGACTTACGCAGCTACCAAAAGGCAGGGTACAACTGGTTTAGCTTTTTAAGGGAATATAACTTCGGGGGCTGTTTGGCAGACGACATGGGTTTGGGTAAAACCATTCAGACATTAGCGATGCTCCAAAAGCTTAAAGAGGAAGACCAGGAAAATGACAGGCACAGTACCTCATTGATTGTCATGCCTACTTCACTAATATATAACTGGTTAAATGAAGCTAAGAAGTTTACCCCAAAACTAAAAATCCATGCCCATACCGGAACATCGAGAAACAAGGATGTAGGCCGCTTCTCTGATTTTGACCTTATCATTACCACCTATGGTATCACAAGGGTGGACATTGATGTGATCAAGGAGTTCTATTTCAGTTATATCATACTGGATGAAAGTCAGAATATTAAAAACCCATCCTCTAAATCGTTCAAGGCAGTAAAAGCCCTGAAATCAAGGCACAAGTTGATCCTGAGCGGTACACCTGTTGAAAATTCTGTCAGCGATCTCTGGACCCAGCTTACTTTTCTAAATCCAGGGCTGCTCGGCACTCAGGCTTTTTTCAATGAAGAGTATGTGCAGGCTATTGAAAAGCGAAAAGATGAGGATAAGGCCCGGAAACTTCAGGCCATCATTAAGCCATTTGTTTTACGCAGGACGAAAGAACAAGTTGCAGCTGAGCTACCTGCTAAAACGGAGCAGATCTTCTATTGCAATATGAGTGAAGATCAGGCGGCATATTATGAAAAAACCAAATCCGCCTATCGGAATGACCTGCTAAGCAGTATGGATGATGGTACTTATGCGAAGAAACAGGTACAGCTTTTACAAGGACTTACAGCTTTACGTCAGTTGGCCAACCATCCGGTTATGATTGACGATAGTTATACTTCTGATTCGGGGAAATTTGAGAATGTGGTGCACACGCTGGATAATGTACTTAAAGGCGGACATAAGGTGCTTATCTTTTCTCAGTTTGTAAAGCATCTGAGTATCTTCAAGCAGTACCTGAACGAGGAAAAGATACCTTTTGCTTACCTTGATGGTGCCACAAAAAACCGCGGAGAAATCGTTGCTGAATTTCAACAGAATACTGAGCTAAAAGTATTTTTAATTTCAATAAAGGCTGGTGGTGTTGGTCTAAACCTTACCCAGGCAGATTATGTATTTATCCTGGACCCATGGTGGAACCCAGCTGTTGAGCAACAGGCGATAGATAGGACCCATAGAATAGGACAAGATAAAAAAGTATTTATCTATAAGTTCATTGCGAAGGATACCGTTGAAGAAAAGATCCTGGCTTTACAAAACCGTAAAAAGAGACTGGCCAGCTCATTGATTACGACAGAAGAGAGCTTCTTTAAGTCACTGAGCAAAGAAGACATCAGCGAACTGCTTAGATAGACTACAGGTAAGTATGATATTCTTTATTGCTGATCATTTCTGCGCCAAGACTCATGAGGTGATCATTAGGCAGCTGGCAATCTATGAGCTTAAATTGTTTGGTCCTGCAAAGCGAAATTAATGCAAGTTTAGAGGCATTGCTAACCTTGCTAAACATACTTTCACCGCAAAAAACCTCATTAAGATGAATGCCATACAGTCCGCCGACCAGCTTATCTTCCAGCCAAACTTCTACACTGTGCGCATGCCCACGTCTATGTAGCTCTACATAGGCTTCCAGCATATCCCCGGTTATCCAGGTTCCATCCTGGTCTTTTCTCCCGATTTTAGCACAATTTTCAATTACTTCCTGAAATGCCTGATCATAAGTAACCTTAAATTTATTTTCCTTGATCAGCCTGGACATGCTTTTACTGACCACAATACGTTCCGGAAAGATCACACAGCGTTCTTTCGGGGCATACCAGCAAATAGGATCTCCCTCACTAAACCAGGGAAATATCCCATTTTTATAGGCTAAAATCAACCTTTCCGGACTTAGATCCCCTCCAATTGCCAGTAAACCATCCGGATCAGCTAACTCCGGGCTTGGAAAAACGACCCTATCATCGTCTAACTTAAAAATCATATACAATATTACACACTAAAACACTAGGTACATAGCATCATTTAACAATTAAACCAATTTTTTTAGAATGGAGAATAGCCTCCTCGCTGCTATTATAAAGGCAGGTTTTAACCTGTTGCGCCGCTTCAACCGCATCCAATAAAACCCTGGCCTCAGCTTCCTTTTCTTTCCTGATATTCCTGATATATATTGCCTCAATATTTTTCGGGTACTTGCTGGCAATAGTCGTATAAATAGTGGGGTCTTGCTGGGAATTGTCGCCAAAAAACACGAACCTCTGATTCGGAAAAGCATCCAGGATGCGCATCACCCTCATCAGCTTTCCTTCATGTCCCGTTTTGCCCGTTTGGACCAGGTCCCTCCATCTTTTTATCTGATTAAGAAGAAAGGCACCTTCGGGGAACCTGTTAAACCTAAAAGTCTCCAGTAAGTAATCGTATAAATTCCATTCACTACTTGATACATAGAAAAAAGGATTAGGCTGTCCGGCATCTGTATGCGATAAGGCCAATAAACTATAATGCTGCCGGGCCTCTGAAAATGTTTTACGGGTCCGGGGGTTTTTAATAAACAGTTCTCTCAATCTTCGTAAAAAACTAGCTGAATGAGAAATCATGATGGTATCATCAATGTCAGATATAAATGCAAACTGCGTGATATGGGGCACATAAACCAATCCTTCATTCGTAGCCAATACAACATCGTTCTTCCCCAGGGCTTCCACTTTAACCCCATGCCATCCCGCAACAATATCCTTCTCCGCCTTCCATTCAAACTTAAAAAAACCATCGTATTCCGTGTGCCCGTAAATTACCTGCCCATAAAACAGCAGCCTGACTTTTACAAAGGGATAGGGTTTCAATATAAACAGTTTTAACAGATGAAGCGTATTTACGAAGAAATTATCGCTGTATATCTGTCTGTTTTTTGCTTTAAAACGGAACACATGTCCGTATACAACCAGATTCTGTGTATGCCCATACCCATGATATACTTTAACCGTTACAGATTTATTCATTACTATTTAAAACAGACTAAGCCGGCAGTTGTTTTGCTACTACCTATGATGAAGAAAAAGACTGCCGGAGTAAAATTACTGTTTATTGTGAATCCAGGTTCGGGAAGTGGGGAAATAAACTTCCCTGAGGTCATTACGGCCTATTTCGCTGATAAACCAAATGATTTTGAAATTTATACACTTTCTGTCAGTTGCTCAATAGAAAAGATAAACGCTGCTATTAAAAAATCAAAAGCAAACAGGGTAATCGCTGTAGGTGGTGACGGCACCTTAAAACTCGTTGCGGAATGCCTTTTTGAAACCAAAACACCTATAGGGATCATTCCGGCGGGATCGGCCAACGGGATGGCCCGTGAACTCGGGATTCCAACGGATATTCAACAAGCCCTTGATCTGGCCTTAAATGGCAATGCTAAGCAGATACATGCGGTAATTGTAAATGGGGAGCTATGTATACATTTGGCCGACATCGGCTTTAACGCCTATCTTGTTAAAAAGTTCGATGCATTACCACAACGTGGCATGATGGGCTATGCCAAAGCAGCCTGGAAGGCGCTATGGAGCCACCATAAAATGCAGGTAGAAATAAAGATCAAAGATCAGCTGATCAATTCGCAAGCGGCTATGGTAGTCATTGCGAATGCTACAATGTATGGCACAGGGGTCAAGATTAACCCGGATGGTAAACTTGACGACGGACTGTTCGAGGTTATACTGGTAAAAGAATATTCTGTAATGGAGATTCTAAAAATCAGGTTTACAAATTTGCCTTTTAACCCTAAAAATATTGAATCATTTCAAACTGACAGTCTAAATATCAAGACCAAACATAAGGCCCACTTCCAGGTAGATGGTGAATACAGGGGCAAAGTAAACAGCATTAAAGCCCGCATCATTACAAATGCTGTCCATATTATTCATTAAGTAAATAGGTTTTTATTTACAGTATTTCTCCAGCATTTCATTTGCCAGATCAGAGCCCATGTGTTTCACAAACAAGAAATCCTCGCAGGCACCTTGCCTGTCTTTTTGCTTTATTTTTTTGAGGCCGTCTTTGATCCGCTCCTTAAAGTACTCATCGTCATAGCCTAGTTCTTGTTTTAAAGCTATAAACCTCCCCTCTTCTTCCTTCTTATAAGTTCCTTTCTCCTTATTCCTATAAAAGTTCTGAACGGAATTTACCAGCGCTACATTAGATTTATAGGCCAGAATAGCCTGTTGAATTTCCTGAGGGTTTTTATCACTACAATTGTATCCCGATAAGGTGAATTTCATGGGTGCAATTAAGGAAACGGTACTATCATGACCTTTTGGAACCATCCATTTACCACTGCTCAATCTGATCAGCCTCAAGGCTTCATCATCTAAATCAGTACCTATCCCCGAACTAATCTTTGAGTAATATACCTCACCCGCTTCGTTCAACTTAAAACTAATCGTTACAGTACCTTGGATACAGTTGGCTTTAGAATACATCGGATATACACTGTTTGTGGTAACAAAAGCCTCCAGTCCGCCCTTTATTACGGGCTGGGCCTTTAAACCAAAAGTGCATAACACAAAAAATGCGATAAGGATCCTTGCCATATACTAATTTACACATTTTAAATCAAAGCGATTTAAAACAAAAGATTAATATTAACCCTCTTCTTCCGTTCCGTTTTCTTTACGGTCTTTGGAGATCTTATCAAACAACTTGTCCATGTGCTCTACATACTCATTTGTATCGTCTACAAAAAAGGTAAGTGTTGGCACTACACGTGCCTGGTGACGAATTCTTGTCCCCAGTTTATATCTGATCTCCCCGGCATGTGAATTTACTTCCGCTACCGACAGGCTGGTGTTATTTGTGTTCAAAAAGCTTAGATAAACTTTCGCAACGGCAAGATCAGGAGAAACCCGGACCTTTGTGATCGTAACCAATGTATTCGGTAAATAGGCCGCCCCTTCACGCTGAAAAATCGCAGCTAACTCTTCTTGTAATATCCCGGCAAATTTCTGTTGACGTTTACTTTCCATAATGGTTCTTTCTTCAATTAATATAACAACTTATCATAAGGATAACGCTCTGTATGCAATGCAACAACCTTATCGTATAACAATTGTTTAAACTCTTCTAAATTCTCTTTGTGCAGGGCAGAAATGAATATTGCCGGGGCATTTTCCGATCCCATCCAGCTCTTTTTAAAATCCTCCAGTGTCAGCAAAATCTTTTCTTCATCCTCATGATCAGGTTCAGGGCTTACGTAAGCATCAATTTTATTGAAGACCATAATGGTTTCCTTATCCCTGGCACCAAGGTCCTTCAGCGTTTCATTGACCACATTGATCTGATCTTCGAAATGGGGATGAGAAACATCTACCACATGGATCAGAATATCCGCTTCGCGAACCTCGTCAAGTGTAGATTTAAAACACTCCACAAGGTGATGCGGCAACTTTCTGATGAACCCTACAGTATCAGACAATAAGAAAGGCAGGTTCTCTATCACGACCTTACGCACCGTAGTATCAAGCGTAGCGAAAAGTTTATTCTCGGCAAACACCTCTGATTTAGAAAGCATATTCATGATGGTGGATTTACCGACATTGGTATATCCAACCAAAGCCACACGGATTAGCTGACCACGGTTTTTGCGTTGTGTTTCATTCTGCTTATCGATCAGTTTCAGGCGACCTTTTAAAAGGGCAATCTTTTCAAGGATCATCCTTCTATCACTTTCAATTTGTGTCTCACCCGGACCACGCATACCTATACCACCCTTCTGGCGCTCAAGATGGGTCCATAAGCGGGTTAATCGTGGCAATAAATATTGTAACTGGGCAAGTTCCACCTGTGTCTTCGCCTGCGCGGTTTGCGCCCTGCCGGCAAAAATATCAAGGATCAGGTTACTGCGGTCCAAAACCTTTACCTGTAGCTCCCTTTCGATGTTTCTAAGTTGTGATGGTGAAAGTTCATCATCGAAAACAACCATATCAATCTCTTCAGACTTTACGTAAGCCTGTATCTCTTCCAGCTTTCCCGTACCAACAAAAGTCGCACGGTCTGGCTTAAGCATCTTCTGTGTAAATTCACGCTCTACCACTCCACCTGCCGTATCCACCAAAAAGGCAAGCTCGTCCAGGTATTCCCTGGTTTCTTCAGGCCTTTCACCAGGCCTGATCACCCCTACAAGTACTGCCCGTTCCTGTTTAAGCGCTGTATCGAAATATTTCTGTTTTCCCATGTAAAGTACAAAGATACAAAAGTTATACCGAGATCAGTTGTCCTACAAAGTCCTGCATCGCTTGTCCCGGATTTGTTGTTTTCATAAAATTTTCTCCGATCAGGAAGCCATTAAAACCTGCAACTTTAAGCTCCTTAATGGTTTGCGCTGCACTAATGGCACTTTCCGAGATCTTCATGAACTCATCAGGGATCTGGTTTACCAGATCAAAAGAAGTTTGAATATTTACGGTAAAATCGGCCAGATTACGGTTATTAACGCCAATAGCATCTAAATCTTTACAAATACTACGTTGCAGCTCTTCCTGGTTATGCACTTCCAACAGGACATTTAAACCAAGACCCTTAGCAAGCCCGGCTAAATTTTTAATCTCTGCGGGTGTCAAAATAGCAGCAATCAATAAAATAATATCAGCGCCCAAAGCTCTTGCTTCCAGGACCTGGTACTCATCAATCATGAAATCCTTTCTTAGAATAGGAATTTCATTGACAGCTCTTGCCGCCAACAGGTCGTTTGTATGTCCGCCAAAGAAATCAACATCCGTCAGTACAGAAAGTGCAGACGCCCCTGCCTTTTCATAAGCCTGCGTTACTTCTTCCACGGTAACCTGATCGTTGATGATCCCCTTTGAAGGTGATCTGCGTTTAAATTCCGCAATTATACCTGTTCGTTTCTCATCCAGTAAAAAATCTTTAAAAACATGAGGGGTACGGCTAAAATGCAAGCCTGCTTCCAATTGCTTAACAGAAACAAGTTGTTTTGCCAGTGCTACCTCTTCTTTTTTACGCAGTACAATTTTATCTAAAATAGTCATATTAACTTTCTAAGGTTCTCTAACGCTTTCCAACGTTCTCTAACCAGTTTTTCATCATTTCTTTCCCATATTCCGTAAGTACACTTTCCGGATGAAACTGAACGCCACGTACGTCAAGTTCATTGTGCCTTAACGCCATAATTTCCGCATCAGCATCTGTTGCTGTTACCGTAAGGCAATCAGGCAATCCTTCAGTACTCACCACCCATGAGTGATAACGACCTACATTTATAATTTCCGGACAGTTTTTGAAAAGCAGCTCTTCTTTATCCAATACGGTAATCGGTGTTGCAATGCCATGCATCGGTCGGCCCAAATTTAGTAAAGTTCCGCCAAAAGCTTCGGCAATAGCCTGCTGTCCTAAACAAACACCAAATATACTTTTTGTAGCTGCGTACTTTTTAATTACCTCCAGCAGCAATCCGGCTTCTTCAGGGATACCTGGCCCGGGTGATAAAATAATCTGATCAAACTGGTCTACATCGGCCAGATCAAACTTATCATTTCTCCAAACTTCCACTTCCCTGCCCAATTCATTTACCAGGTGTACTAAATTATATGTAAAGGAATCGTAGTTATCAATAACCAAAACCTTCTTTTGTATGCTCTTATCCATTTTTTTAAATATCTGTAGCCATTTGTATTGCTTTGCGCAGGGCTGCAATTTTGTTATTTACTTCATTCAACTCATTAACAGCGACAGAATCGGCAACAATGCCTGCACCAGCCCTATAATGCAACTGATTATTTTTACTCATGAAAGTCCTGATCATAATGGCATGATTAAACTGGTCGTTAAAGCCCATATAACCAATTGCACCAGCATAAAAATTACGTCCCAGCCCTTCATACTCATCGATCAACTGCATTGCCCTATATTTTGGTGCCCCGCTAAGGGTTCCTGCCGGATAAGTATCCGCAACTACTTTAAAGGCCGACACATCAGGCTGAAGGTTACCGCTTACTTTCGATACCAGGTGGATCAGGTGAGAATAGTATTGAACCTCTTTAAATGATTTCACTTCTACACCACTGCAATGTCTGCTGAGGTCATTTCTGGCAAGATCAACCAACATTACATGCTCTGCGCTCTCTTTAGGATCCTGCTCCAGTTTACGGGCCAGTTCAGCATCTTCCGCATCATTACCTGTACGTTTAAAAGTTCCGGCAATCGGGAAAATATTAGCTACATTATCTTTTATGGTGATCTGTGCTTCTGGTGAAGAACCGAAAAGTTTAAAACTTCCATAATCAAAGTAAAACAGGTAAGGCGAAGGATTAATTGACCTTAAGCAGCGGTAAACATTAAATTCATCTCCTAAAAAGCCCTGATTATAGGCACGCGAAGGCACAATCTGAAATACATCACCTCGTAAAATGTGCTTTTTCATTTTCTCCACGATGTCCATAAAACCCTCATTGCTCATATTCGAGCCTTCTTCCCCATCTATTTTAAAGCTGTATTCAGGGAAGTTCTTGTTCTGGATGATGTATTCAATCTTTTCCAGATCATCATTGTCATCCCCGTTAAAAGTATTCTTAAACAGGGTAATCTCATTTTTAAAATGATCAATAGCGATAATGTACCGGTAAATATGATATTGCATGACCGGTATTTCCTCGCCCTTTGGCGTAGTAGCGGTAAATTTAATATCCTCAAAATGCTGTACGGCGTTCCAGGTGAAATACCCAAACAAGCCGCTCGAAATGTACCTGGTATCTTCTACCGCACCGGGTTTAAATTTCGCTTTAAAAGCATCAATCTCTTCGGCGAGTATAAAGTCTGTCTTTTCTTCCTTAAATCCGTCCGGGAAATAGGTCGACAAAAGACCATCCTGCAATATGATGCCTGCAACAGGCTCGGCACAAACATAACTTACGGAGTTGGAACGACTGTGGTAGTCGGAACTTTCCAGTAATATTGTGTTGGGAAACACATCCCTTAACCGCAGATAAATGCTTACCGGAGTAGTGGTATCCGCAAGTCTTTTCTTTTGGGTGGTGTTGATTATATAATTAGTCTTCATAAAACTGTTTTCATTCGTTATAAAAAAATGCTCAATAAAAAAACCCGACGTGTGGTCTACGTCGGGTTTTCAATGTGGTTTGGTTTAGGTTGACAAACTATAAGGTACACAAAGCTACGACTAGACTCTTTTGAGGAGTGCTACGCCATTGCCAAGTATGTATATTGTTAATCATATGTCACAAAAATATAAATAAATCTTACAAAGCAAAATTATATTTGTAATTTTTATGAAACACCAAAGAATGAACGCGAAGGATCAGCCTTCACCATTGCTATAATTGCTGCTACAATAATGATCAGGGCAAGGCCAAAATAAAGTGCTACAGACCTGTGTTTTGCGGTTGCATCTGTTCCTTTCTTAGACCTTGCATTTCCTACAGTGATCAGAATAATTGCAAAAATCATCATTCCGATATGCTCCATTTTCCAGTAGCGTCCCATTGCAACCGAGCTGTCAATTTTATACCATCCGTTCATAAAATAGAGGATTAAGCCCATTAGAAGCTGAATATGTGCAGAAATTAAAGTAAAGAGGTTTACTTTTCTATTTCCTTCTGTATAAGGTTTTTTACCAAGCCAGCCTGAAAGCGCCTGAATAAGCGCCACTACCAGCAAAATTAAAACCAGGTAACGCCAACCTGAATGTGCGCTTTTTAAAATCTGATCCATAAATTTTTTTCTTTCAAACTTAGTTAATTAGTTTTTTGAATAGGATAAAAGGCAAAGGGTAAATGTTTTTTAGAATTATTATAAATTACGGGACATACCCATTTTCATTACATATTTATCAATTCCTTTAGCAAAACCATCGGGAATAACCTCAATCGTTTCAAAACCTCTTTTTAGGTAAAATCCAGCTGTATACTGAGAAGTATCTACTTTGTAAATCTTACCGGGATAAACTTCTTTTAAAAGGTCAATTCTATACTCGGTAAGCATTTTACCAATGCCGGTTTTATGGTGATCGATATGCACCATGCCCCAGGACAGGCCTGCCTCAACGCCTGCATCTTCCAAAAAGATCCCTCCGCAAGCAACAATTTTCCCATCTTTTTCTACGACGTAATAATTGTCTTCAATATCATGGTCCAAAAAATCATTAAAGAGTTGCAACTCTTCTGCTGCAAAAAACTTAGGCATATTACTTTCAAAAATTTCAACGCATTTCTCCTTAAATAAAGGGGTATACTTTAGTATCTTCATCGTTAACTGGTTTATTTGGTTCACACAAGTTACAAATCTTTTGCCGTAAACCTACCCTTAAATTGCCGCCAACACCCCCCATTAGTTTGGCAAATGTCAGCGATATTTGCTATTAACCTAAAAACAAAAGACAATGCCCACTGAAAAAACAAAATTTACAACTGTTGAAGAATATATTGGTTCATTTCCTGAAAATATCCAGTTTTTACTGGAAGTGATCAGGGAAACTATCAAAGAGAGTGCCCCGGATGCAGAGGAAGTAATTAGTTACAATATCCCCGCATTTAAGTTTCATGGCATGCTCATCTTTTATTCGGCCTATAAAAACCACATCACTATCTCCATTCCCCCATCTAAGGTATACGAAGTATTTAAAGATGAACTATCTGCTTACAAGGTCAGCAAATCGGCTATACAATTGCCGCTTAACAAAAAATTACCACTAAAATTGATCAAAGAAATGACCGAGGTCCGGTTAAAAGAAAATTTTGAGCTCGCCGAAGAGAAAAAACGTAAAGCTAAAACGGTGGCAGCAAATACCTAAACTGCCAAATGCTACACATGAGCTTAAAAAAAAAGAGTAACCTCATCCAAGATTACTCGTTTTTAACTAACTTATTATTCATAAAAAAACTGGCTGTTGGGGAAGGAGTCGAACCTTCAAGGGGTAGTTAGCTACAGTTCAAAAATTAATTTGTGGTCAACCCATAAACTGCGTTTATCCATTTATCCCCACCACCGAGACAAGAAGGCGTGTCTGCCAATTTCACCACCCAACATTATTTAAAAGTACTATTTTAATTAAGTTTAAGATTTTGGTTTAGGTTGATTCTGATCTTAAACTTAATTGCTGTAGGGGAAGGAGTCGAACCTTCAAGGAGTAGTTAGCCCTTACGGGTTTTCCATATTCTCCACCACCGAGACAAGGAGGTGCGTCTGCCAATTTCACCACCCTACAGAGTATAAGCAAATGTTAAAGAACTATTTTTTTGTTACTTGCTTGATACAAATGTAACAACAACCCCAATACGTTGCAAATATTTTAATCATTTAATTTTATTTTTACGAAGTTTATAATTATATTTGATTATCGTTAACAAATATCAAAATCATGCTTAGAAAAGAAAGCCAAAATTTAGAAATTGATAACCTGGATATCGACATCTTAAAACAATTGATGCATGACGCGACCAAACCTTATACAGAAATTGCAAAAGATCTGATTGTTTCGGGCGGAACCATCCATGTAAGAATGAAGAAACTACAGGAAATGGGCATTATTAAAGGATCTCATTTAATAATTGATCCGCAAAAAGCAGGATATGACGTAACTGCCTTTTTAGGTATTTATCTGGAAAAAGGAATCCAGTATAAGGATGCCGTGGAACAACTAAGTAAAATTAAAGAAGTAGTTGAACTGCATTATACAACTGGGGCATATAGTATGTTTGCTAAGATCATCTGCAGGGACACAAGCCATTTGAGACATGTATTGAACGAGGAGATACAAGCAGTACCAGGTATACAACGTACAGAAACGTTGATTTCATTAGAAGAGAGCATCAGAAGACAGATTGAGCTGTAGACCGTAAATAGCTTTGCTATATTAACACAAAAAAAGACACACGGTCATGATTGTTATAAGATGCAATCATGACCGTGTGTCAATTAACCTTTAGTCTTACATTATTACATGTTGACTAAACCCCCAGTTCTTTATCGAGATATTCCGAAACCTTTTGTACAGCGTTATCAATCGTTCCACTCAAAATAGTGATAAACGATCCTGATTTTGCCGTAGCAATTAAATATTTTAGACAATCATCTCCATTATTATTGATGATGATTTCCATGTCGGGCTTTATCTCGGTAATACCTTCTATCAAGATATCAATCAGGTCCTGCTGATTACTTCCACGAAGGTATTTTTCCTGGCAGATCATGATTTTATCGAACATCCGCGCAGAAATACGTGCTGTTTCTTTAATATCTTCTCTTCTTCTGTCGCCGGTAGCACAAATTACGCCTACATGTTCAGTTGCCTCAATAGTTTTCAGATACGTTTTAATACCATTAAACCCATCCGCATTATGCGCAAAATCGACCATTATTTTAAACTCCTTAAACCTGAAGGTGTTCATTCTGCCAGGCGTTTGCGCTGCTGAAGGAATAAAAGTCTCAAGCGACATACGGATATCCTCAATCTTATAACCCCATAAAAAAGTAGCCAACGTAGCCGCCAGTACATTCTGAACCATAAATTCAACAGTACCGCCGAAAGTCAAAGGAATATGACTTACCTTTTCAACCCTGATTTTCCACTCTCCTTTTTTAATCGTTACATAGCCATTCTCGTAAACAGCCGCAATACCGCCCTTTTTACTGTGTTCAACAATAGCAGGGTTGTTCTCGTCCATACTAAAATAAGCTACATTACAATTTGCATTCGCTGCAATTTTAAGGCAATACTTGTTATCAGCGTTAAGCACCGCCCAACCACTTCTTTTTACGGAACCAATGATTACTGCTTTTACTTTTGTCAGGTCGTCCAACGTATGAATATCCGAAATGCCCAGGTGATCTTCCTGAATATTGGTAACTACACCAATATCGCATTGATTAAAGCCCAATCCAGCCCTCAAAATCCCTCCCCGGGCCGTTTCCAATATTGCAAACTCAACTGTCGGATCCCTTAATATAAATTCTGCGCTGATAGGCCCTGTAGTATCACCCTTCATCAGCATAGTGTTCTGTACATAAATACCGTCAGAGGTTGTAAAACCAACCCTGGTGCCGTTACTTTTCACAATATGCGCAATCAGCCTGGTGGTGGTTGTTTTTCCGTTAGTGCCTGTTACCGCAATGATCGGGATCCTTGCCGATTTACCCGGAGGGTAAAGCATATCAATCACCGGGGCAGCAACGTTTCTGGGCAAACCTTCGCTTGGAGCAAGGTGCATCCTAAAACCAGGTGCAGCGTTGACTTCCAACACTACCCCACCATTTTCGGGAAGTGGCTGAGTAAGGTTCTCGGCCATAATATCAATACCACAAATATCAAGGCCGATAATCCTCGAAATACGTTCGCAGATAAACACATTTTGGGGATGTACAAGATCAGTTACATCTATTGAAGTACCACCCGTACTTAAGTTAGCGGTAGACTTCAGGTAAACGATTTCACCATTTGGCGGAACAGTTTCCAGTGTATACCCTTTCTTTTCCAGCAGGTCTAAAGTATCCCTGTCAATTCCTATTTCTGTCAAGACGTTCTCATGTCCGTACCCTCTTCTAGGATCTTCATTTTCTTTGTCGATCAGCCCCTGTATCGTATTATGGCTATTCCCTTTTATGTGGGCCGGAACCCTAAGTGCCGCAGCAACCATTTTATGATCGATCACCAAAACCCTGAAATCATATCCTGTAATGAACTTCTCAATGATGATTTTACGGGAATAAGCTTTTGCATATTCAAATGCTGCAAAAGCAGCTTCATCGGTTTGCACATTTATAGAGGCACCCTTTCCATGATTTCCATCAAGTGGCTTAAAGACCAAAGGATACCCAACTTTTTTTATGGCATCCGGCAGGTCTTCAACAGCAGAGATGGTTACACCTTTAGCCACAGGGATAGCAGAATCTTTTAAAATCCTTTTAGTTTCATCTTTATTGCAGGCGATATCCACCGCAATACTATTGGTCCGCTCGGTCATAGTTGCCCTAAAACGCACCTGATTTTTACCATAGCCCAGTTGCACCAATGAACTTTTGTTTAATCTGATCCATGGGATATCTCTTGAAATAGCTTCATCGACAATGGAACCGGTACTTGGCCCGAAACGTTCCATTTCCCTAAGCTCCCGCATACGCTGGATATCGGCCTCCAGATCATATTCCTGATCATTAATCAGCGCTTCTGCTATCCTAACCGCAGCTTCGGCTGCATAAACGCCTGCTTTTTCTTCAATATAGCTAAAAACTACGTTATAGATCCCTTCCGTTTTAGTTTGCCGCGTTCTTCCGAAACCGGTATCCATTCCCGCAAGGGTCTGGATTTCAAGCGCAATGTGTTCAATCACATGCCCCATCCAGGTACCTTCGGCTATCCGCACCAAAAAGCCCCCTGGTTCCCCCTTAGAGCAACGATGCGTGTATAAACTAGGGATCAGTTTTGCGATACGCTCCCCAAATCCTTCGATCACATTTGTAGGCCGTTGCTCCATCTCTTCCAAATCCAGACGCATCTGGATTAATTTTTTCCTGTTAATTGACCATATATTGGGTCCGCGGAGCACCTGTATGCCTAAAATATTCATGCTGAAAAATTATTAATTATGTTGATTGTGACCGCATTATGGGAATCGTGTTAAGGTATCTTGATACGGTCAAATGGAGAGATTAAAGTATACATATTTTTCTACAACTATACTATGATCGGCCAAATTGTTTGTAGCTAATTTTTAAGCCAAAATATGCGTTGTATATTAAGAAGACGTTAACACAAAGGTCTATTAATATTAATTTAAAAATGCGAATGTTAAGCCCAATGCACATATATTTGAAAAAAAAGGAACTTAAAGCGGCGAGATGACTCCAAAAGGCAAATTAATAATTATAGGTGGCGCAATAAACACAGGTAGTTTTACGGAAACAACCTTCGGTTTGCCCCAGAACATGAACTTTTTTGAAAGGGGCATCTTAAAAAGAATAACTACTGAGTCTTTAATGGGCACCGCCTCTCGTTTTGAGATCATTACTACAGCATCTTTGATCCCCGAAAAGGTGGGTATAGAATATATCAATGCTTTTGCCCAGCTTGATGTTCATAATGTTGGTGTATTGAGCATCAGCAGTCGTGAGCAGGCCAACGCCTTAGAAAATTGCGAGAGGGTACAAGCTGCGGATGTAATCATTTTTACTGGCGGCGACCAACTACGTTTATCTTCGATCTTTGGAGGAACAATGATCCATCAGATTCTGCTTGACAAATACGAGAATGAGCCCATTGTAATCGCGGGAACCTCTGCGGGAGCAGCGGCAAGCTCAAAAAATATGATTTACCAGGGAAGCAGTAAAGATGCTTTACTAAAAGGTGAAGTTAAAATTACAGGTGGACTGGGCTTTATCGATGGTGTAATTGTTGATACGCATTTTGTGCAAAGGGGCCGGATTGGGAGGTTATTATATGCTACAGCCAGCAATCCCGGCATATTAGGTATAGGTTTGGGAGAAGATACGGGTCTATACATCTCAAACGGCAATACCATGGAAGCCATAGGTTCTGGAATGGTGATTTTGGTAGATGGCAGAAATATGTCTGATACCAACCTGACGGATGTAGAAATGGGACAACCTGTTTCCATCAGCAACATGACGGTACATACGATGTCCGACGGTGATGTATACGACCTTCAGTTACACCAATTAACCATCCACCACCCCAAATCAATTTCAATAGATTAACCAATGAAGATTATTATTCAAGGGGGCTTTTTCAGTGAGTCGGCAACCAACCAGGAAACTAAAAAAGCTAAACAGGATGCGCTTGCCAATATTGTGCAACAATCTTATACCTATCTGAAAACCCATACAGCCTTAGAAACTGTGGTTTTTGCAACGGCTTTGCTGGAAGATAATGACCTTTTTAATGCGGGTCTCGGCTCGCAGATACAAAGTGATGGCAAAGTTAGGCTTAGTGCTTCCTTAATGGATGGCAAAACACAGAAATTTAGCGGCGTGATCAATATAGAGAATGTACAGCACCCGATACAGGTATCGGAACGCTTACTCACTTATGATGACCGTGTGCTAAGTGGAGAAGGGGCATTGACCTTTGCCCGCGCGAACAACTTCACGTTCTTCGACCCAATTACCCCACAACGCCAACAGGAATACGAAACAAAAAGAGATGAGTCTTTACGCAAAGGAACCGTTGGTTGCGTTGCTTTAGACCAACACGGTAATCTTGCCGCAGCCACTTCTACCGGTGGTAAAGGTTTTGAAATTCCCTGCCGTGTTAGCGACTCGGCTACGGTAGCAGGCAACTTTGCGAACCGGCATGCCGCCATCTCCTGTACAGGTGTGGGAGAGGATATTGTAAGTGCCGGGCTGGCAACGAAAATTGTTACGCGTGTAACGGATGGTTTTACTTTAAAGGCGGCTTGTGATAAATCATTTCAGGAATTAGCCGATATTGATGGTTTTGCCGGCGTTATAGGCATCACTGCCAGTGGCGAAGTTTACCATACAGATTCCCATCCGTATATGGTTTGGGCCGCTTTTGACGGAGAGATAAAGGTTTTCGGATAAAACCCGGCCTTCCTTTTTATGAAATTTTAAATATAATACTATCTTTGCATGCAATTCCTTAAGATATAATCATTTAAACATCCAGGAATCATGACAGAATTTATTCACATATCGCCCCTTTCGCTCATTGCCTAAAACAGGCAGTCGATATTCTGTTTCCCTTTAATTTTACCGGAATTATTAAAAAATAGCTGTTCTTTTCAGCACCTGGCAGCTTTTGTTAAAAAAAGCACTAAGGTTCCTTCGAAGAAGGTATTTTTTAACAACAGATCAAATACGTCTGCCCCTAACTTTCAGGCTTTTCTGAGCTCAGGAAAGGGTATATCCCTACCGGGATGAATTTTTGAAATCAACAACATCAAAAATTTCAAATAAAAGTCTGATGGACAATTATGAATTGCCCTTTGATGCGATGCAGTACAAATTGAAAACTGCAAGGCAAAAAAAGCGGCTACAAAAAAAGGATTTCGATAAGCAGGTTATACAAATCATCAAAAAAAGAAAGCAATACTGGCAGCAAAGACAAGATTTACCATGGGTGCCATTGGAAATCCCTTATCAAAGGGGGTGGAAACGTCACTTTGTTTTAAGAGAAGACGTCAAGAGATCTGCTATGGCAGATTTCTATCAAGGGCTATTAAACAACATTAATATCTTTCAATACAGTACAAATAAATCTTTTAAAGTAAAGAGAAAGCGTAAACAAAGAAAAACCTCTGTAGACCGGAAACAGTTCTTACGTGAATTTCCCGAATGGCAATGGAACAATGACAGGTATCACAGCTTAAACGAATTGGAAAAGACCCATTTTCATTTGTACGAGAAGTGGGATAATAAAGGTAGAACCGTAAAAATGGTTTATAGGTTCAACGAACCCTGGAGGTATGTACTGAAAATAGTCCCTAACATGATCACCCATGCAAAAATGTTAGACAGTCAATTGGAACAAGATCTTCAACGGTTGAACAATTTCATTACGCAGCACCAGATTGAAGCCAGGATATATAAGCTAAGGGGTGGGGCGTACCATTACTGGAAATGGGCCGACTTTGACAAACAACGCTATATCGAATCCAAAAAAGAAGCATTGCTCCAGATTAAGGAAGCAATAGAAAATAAAAGACAAGAAAAAATTTAAACGCCATGAGCATTTTAAAAACAAAAGAATTAAGTAAAATAGGTTACACAAATGATAAAGCAAGGAGTCTGGTGATCAATATCATCTCCAAACACTTCAAGCATCATTCAAAAGCCGAAATCATAGATTTATTAATCAATATTTTAAAACAACCAGCACATTATATCGATGATGAAATAACCGGAAAAATTGCGGAAACCTTTATGGATAGGCCAAAACCCATAAATTTTAACTCCTACGCCCTATTACAGGAAACAGGTCAGTTGAAAGTATATGGGGCCAAAGAAATAGACCCGGGAGCAAAAAAACAGATGGAAAATACAATGGCTTTGCCAATTGTTTTACAAGGCGCACTAATGCCTGACGCCCATACAGGATACGGATTGCCAATTGGTGGCGTATTGGCCACCGACAATGCGATAATCCCTTATGCCGTTGGGGTAGACATTGGTTGTAGAATGGCTTTATCTATCATAGACGAAAGCGATAGTTTTTTTAAACGCTATTCGCATCAGATGAAAATGGCATTAAAAGAACACACCCACTTTGGCATGGAAGGAAGTTTAAGCATACAGCCTGATCATGAAATACTGGATAGCCCTTTATTTGGCGAGACAGAATTACTGAAAAGATTGCAAGGTAAAGCTGTGCGACAATTAGGAACATCGGGCGGTGGCAATCACTTTGTAGAATTCGGTGAAATCGAATTGTTCGAAGGAAATTCCCTGGGCCTGGCGCCAAAGAGATACATGGGGTTATTGTCACATTCGGGCAGCAGGGGGCTAGGAGCAAATATTGCCCAACATTATACGAAAGTAGCCATGAATAGCTGTAAGCTGCCAAGGGAAGTTGAGCGACTTGCCTGGCTGAATATGGATAGTGAAGCCGGACAGGAATATTGGCTAAGTATGAACCTTGCGGGCGACTACGCAAAAGCTTGTCACGATGTAATTCACCAGAACCTGTTGAAGGCATTAGGAATTGAAGCAATAGCAAAAGTAGAGAACCATCATAACTTTGCCTGGAAGGATATCCTTTCAGATGGCAAAGCGGCAATTGTTCACCGTAAAGGTGCCACGCCCGCGCACAAAGGCGAGTTGGGAATTATTCCCGGCAGTATGACTGCCCCTGCTTATTTAGTAATGGGCAAAGGCCTTGAAAACTCCCTTTACTCGGCATCTCACGGGGCAGGCAGGGCAATGAGCCGTAGTAAGGCAAAGGACAATACCACTGCATCAGATCTGAAAAAGGTACTCAGCAAAGCTGGCGTGACCTTGATCGGCGGAAGTGTGGAGGAAAGTCCTAAGGCTTACAAAGATATCGATAAAGTAATGGCCGCACAGAAGGAGCTGATTGAAATACAGGGCAAATTCATGCCTAGGATAGTCAGAATGAACAGAGATTAGTCATTTGATAGAAGAAAGGGACTGAACATTAATTCGCCCTTTCTTCCATTTTCTTATTCATCTATTAAAAGGAATAACCAACAGAAAGGTTAAACCTGCGTCCGTTTCCTCTTACGTAGTTAATACCACTTCCATAAAATTGAGATATGCTCGGATAATATGTTTTATTCAATACATTTTCGACGCCCAGATTTACCTTCAAAGCCGGGATAAATTGATATGCGGCAGCAAGATTAAACAAATCAAATGCTTTAACAGGCCCTTCTCCAATTAAGTACTTGCCGCTTGTATTTGGTTTAAAACGATCACGACTTCCGATACGCATCCAGTTTACATCAATAAGTAATTTTTTAACTCCCGAATATTTGACATATGCCGTTGTTTTTGATGGTGGAATACGAGTAGTATTTAAATAAACATCTTTAGCACCGTCAAACTTGCCATCATTGTCAACATCACCCTTTCCTTCTACTTTAGCGTAGTTACCCCCTATCGTCAATGATGCTAACAATTGATAATCTGCCTGAATTTCATAGCCATAAACTTCTTCAGGAATCCTTTGGGAAATGTATTTCCCGTTAACCTCCAACAGATTTGCACCTAGTTTAGAGGTACTGTAGTAATAGGCTGCGCTTAGGTTGAATTTACCCAGGGTGCTGCTAAACCCGCCTTCATAATTATTTACGATAATCGGCTTGGTCTCTAACTGAGAAAGCGTGTTACTCTCCGCAGCCCTTAGCACTCTGCCCAACTCAAATACAGAAAACGACTGGGCATAGCTGATAAAAGGATTAAAAAATTTAAATTTCGAATAGCGTGCCCCCGCGTTAAATACAAAAGCATTGTAATTTAAAGTCCCGCCTTTAACCGCAATACTACCGGCCCCATTTGCGCCGGTTGCAAGGGTATTAAAATCATCCACATCAATATTGATGTTCTCTATCCTGGCGCCGGCTTTCAACGTTAAATCTGTAAATAAGTTTGCCGAAGCTTGAAAATAAGGTGCAAAATTTACCATGTTCATCTTTGGCACCCAGCTTCTACCATCCACCAGGTTTTGGGCCGTTTTATCGTTCATCAAGTCTATTCCATAGTTGATTTGCATTGGAACCAGGGGAGTAATCCTAAATGGCGTATTCAGGTTCGCCCTAGCTCCTTTTTTTGTTGAGGTAATTGCTGATTGACCTCCTTCAAAAAAGGACGTGGAATTTGAATAAATGGTATAAAAGTCCTGGTAATAAAGATTTGCGGTAAAATCGGTATTACCGAACAACTGCTGATTGGTATACTGAAGGTTGGCATTGTGATTAAAACGGGTTCCTTCGTCAACGCCCAATCTGGTTCCCAAGACACCAATCGCAGGCGTAGCCCCATAAATGCCCGTTTTTGTGACATATCTTGAATCCTGTCTGGAGCTAAAGTAATTGTACATCAGCTGTAATCTCTGTTTAGCAGTAATATCGTAACCTATTTTAGCAAAACCATTATATGATTTTGTTTCTCCCAAACCATATTCCGGGGAAATAACAAGACCTTCAGCATCACGAAAAACACCCGTTTTTTCGAACATCCCACTTACAATATAATCGAACTTTTTAACCCGTCCATAAAATTGCTGGGTCGCACGATAGCCAATAGTACTGTCTCCTTTAAGATTACCCGTTAAGCCAATTTGCGAGTATCCGCCAAACTCTTTTCCGGAGTTTCCTTTTTTGGTGATGTAATTGATCAGACCGCCTTCTGCACCATTGCCATAAACTGCTGTTGCACCCTTGATCACTTCCACGCGTTCTATAACTGAAGGATCTATGCTCCGGATGTCCCTACCTCCTGCTCTAAGCGGGGTCGACTGAGGAATACCATCAATTAACACCAGTACATTTCTGCCGCGCAGCGTTTGTCCTGAGTTACCTGTCTGATTGGTAGCGCTACCAAGTCCCGGGACACTGTAAGACAGGATATTTGCGAGATTAGGACTGATAATAGACTGCGTTGCGATGTCTTTTGCTGTAAGCACAGTAACTGATGAAGGCGTTTGAGCAAGGGATTCCGCCCTTCGGCTGGCAGAAACAACCACTTCATGCAGGTCAGCATTCGCTTCGGCCAATATGAAATCAATGGTCGATGCCTCATTAGGTTTCACCATTATTTGCTGTTCCTGTACTTTATATCCGGTTATGGATACCCTGATCGTTTGTTTCCCCGCAGGCACTCCGGTTAAAACAAACTTCCCTGATTTGTCGGAAGTCGATTTTATCTTTAATCCTTTTAGCTGAACATTCGCAAAAGGCACAATATGCATTAAGCTATCTGTAACTGTTCCATTTATTGTACCGCTAGTGTTTTGGGCAAATAGATATAAGGGAGAGGTTAATAAAAGGAATAAAAGCGCAATGTTAACCTGTATATGTTTCATTAGAGTTAAGGTTTATTTGCGCGCAAATATAGACCTATTTAGAATTAATACAAATAAAAACAAAACAAACTTCCGCCTGATACTATAGGCAGGCCCATTGAAGCTTCAATGATTTTTCTTTGCCCTCAATATTGAGCAACAGCCTGTTCCAGTCTCTTTCTGATTCTGGATGCCAGGTTCCTTGGTGCCAAAACTTTCATACATTCTCCAAAACCCAGGATTTCACGTTCAAGTTCAAAGTTCAAAACTACATCGATTCTAATGGTAGCCCCTTCTTCATCTTCACCTAAAAGTTGCTGGCTGTGATGTATTGGTTTGGTTAAAACATAAGGCGCATTTAATTTATTGACTTTCAAAATCACCTTTTGAGCCCTGTCCTTTTCAGATTTGGTTACCCCCAGGAGGTCATCAAAATAACGATCAAAATCCACTCCCTGATATTCCACATAAGGCTCTTTTGTTAACTCCTGAAATTCCACGATACGGTCGAGCGCCATCGTGACCAATGTCTTACTATTTCTTGCTTTTACAAGTAAGAACCACCTGTTCCTATACTCTTTTAGTAAATAAGGATAGTACACATTTCTATTTGATTGCTGCGCTTTAAAGGAACGATACTCAATCAACAGTGCTTTCTTTTGAAGAATAGCCTGGTACAGCGGATTGATATGTTCCAATCCTCTTAACTGCCTGTTGTTCTCAAACTGGATATAATTTTTACTGGGGTTGGTAGATTTATAAAGGTTATTCTCCAATTTTGCGATCATATCGCTCATCTCATCGAAATAATTAAATCCATTAAACTGCTTCAGTACGCTAACAATCTCCTTCATCTTATCAACATCATTGGCATTTATCGGCACCTTGGTAATGCTATAAGAAGGTTCGCTATAGCTATAAAACTTCCTGTCGGTAACTATAATCGGTGCATTATACCCTAATTTGTCACTACGCATTAGCTGTATATCAGCTTGAATGGTACGTCTGCTCACTCCCGACGCAATCCCTTCATACTCATAAAGTGTAGTGGCAACCTTTTCTATGAGATCATCAAGCGACCATTTTCTGAACCTGTTTTTCAGACATTCATCAATCGTTTTATAACGGATCAAGGCAAGTTTATTTACCGACATATAGAATAGAGATTAAAATTAGCCAAAAAAAATATTTTATAAATATATAAAACGAAAAAGACTACGCAATACAACTGCGCAATAAACGTAAAAAGTAATATAAAACATCTAATAAATAAAATTATTATGCTGACATACAGTTGAATAAAATATTAATTCATTTTTTATTACGACTACGCAAATACCTTGCGCAGTACCACTCGCATCTTTGTAATGTCGATAGCAAGACAAGTTCTTTGAAGATATAAACAGTACAAAATGTACTCAAAAATATTCCCGTAAGGGAATGGCAATCCGAAAGGATAAACATCCACAGTTGAGGGTTTCTGTATAGCCCCATAGTATTGAGCTGATTGGCAGCAATATTCTGATGTTTAGAATAGACAGATTGTCTAAGTTGTGTGTCGTGGGTTCGATTCCTACTCCCGGATCAAAACGGGATAGCTCAGTTGGTAGAGCAACAACCCAAGTGCAGGTTCGAATCCTGCTTTCCAACCACAATAGGAAACGCAATTGGTAGCGAAGCAATGGGCTCAAAATCCAAAGCAAAAAGAAGGGATACTTTTCAAATTTCCCTCCAAAAATGGCACAAAGAAAAGCTTTCAGTTAATAAAAGCACTACAGTTTACATTGACAATTTGCAATATGCTTTGCAGGAAATAGACAACAGGTCTATGAGATTGGGAACACTTTATATTAGAAATAAACGAAACCTATGCAATACTAATGACCCAAACGCTCTCAAACGTTCTCGAGCGTTCTCAAGGGCGCTGAGTATTCAACGTTTCAATTGATTTCAGCTTGAAGTAAAACAATTAAATACCCTGAAAAATGTTTCTTCCGCATGATGCAAATGAAAGTTTTTCCAAATGCCTTGATGAACAAAAGAAGCCGGAAGGGTGCTCAAAGAGCGTAGCATCCTTCCTAATGATAGGAAATAAGTCCTCTAATGAGGCAATTAACAATTAAAACCAAACAGAGATGAAAAGAGTAACAATTAACACCAATTCTGTTGGATTGGTTTACAAAAGAGAAGAATTAAAAAATGTCTTAACCGCTGGAACCTACTGGTTAGGTTTCGGAGAAACGGTGGAAGTGTACGATATGTCGAAAACTTTCATCGCGTCTAAAGAGCTGGACGTTCTATTATTAAATAAAGATTTTGAAAACCTGGTCAACGTAATTGAAGTCAAAGACAACGAGGTCGTTCTGGTTTATCAGAACAGCAACTTCAAACAAGTATTAACAGCAGGAAAATATGCCTTTTGGATCGGTTTGAATAAATATTCGTTTTTAACAGCAAACCTGAGCAAATACGAGATTACTGAAGCCATTGATAAAAACATCTTAGAGAAATCACAGTTACAGCCTTTTATTAAAGCATTTAAGGTAGAAACTTACGAGACGGCCCTGATGATCATTGATGGAAAGTTTGAAAAAGTAATGGCTCCAGGCAACTATGTTTACTGGAAAAACAGTACTGTAATCCAGGTTTTAAAAACGGATATCAGGCAATTGAATATGGAAATCGTTGGACAAGAAATTCTGACAAAGGATAAAGCACAATTGAGGGTAAACTTTAGCATTCAATACAAAGTGACCGATGCAATGAAAGCGCTGTTGGAAAACAAAGAATTTGAAAAACAGCTGTACGTAATCATCCAGTTAGGCCTGAGAGAGTTGATCGGAAAGATGACCTTTGATGAATTGATGGAGAACAAAGAGAAAATCTCTGAAAATGTACTGGGCATTTCAGCCGGTAAAGCTGAAACCTTAGGCGTGAAATTATTAAATTGTGGTGTAAAGGATATTATCTTACCTGGTGACATCAAAGAAATCATGAACCAGGTATTGATTGCTGAAAAAAGGGCACAAGCCAATTTAATCACCAGAAGAGAGGAAACGGCCTCTACCAGAAGCTTGTTAAACACAGCGAAGCTGATGGAAGACAATGCAATGCTGTATAAATTGAAAGAGATGGAGTATGTAGAGAAAATCGCCGAAAAAATCAATAACATCAGCTTGTCTGGCAGTGGACAGATTGTAGATCAGTTGAAACAAATTTTTGTGAAATAATAACGCTCCAATTGATAAAACGACGCCCCTGCATAGCACGCTATGCAGGGTTTAAAAAAGAAATAATATGAAAAATATAAAAAAAGAAGATTTATTAATAACAGAAAACATCATCCCATTAAAAGAAAATGCAGCTACCTATATACGCTACGGAGACGCCTACATTGAAGATGGGGCAAAGGCTCAAATGGACATTGCCATGAAGCTCCCTGTAACAGTTGCCGGCGCATTGATGCCAGATGCACATCAAGGGTATGGCCTGCCGATTGGAGGTGTTTTGGCGACCCGTAACGCAATTATCCCTTATGGGGTAGGCGTTGACATCGGATGCAGAATGGCCCTTTCTATTTTCGATATTCCAGAAGCCCATTTCTATGGCAACGAAGCAAAATATAAAAGAGAATTGATTGCACATACTAAATTCGGAGCAGGACATGGTTTTCATGGACGAGAAAAATCAGATCATGAAGTCATTGACCGCAAAGACTTTAATGCGACACCACTATTGAAGCAATTAAAGGATAAAGCGTACTCGCAACTGGGTAGTTCAGGAGGAGGCAATCACTTCGTAGAATGGGGGATCATCGAATTTGAAAAAAGAGATGAAGTATTAAACATAGAAAAAGGGAAATACCTGGCCTTACTTACACATTCAGGCTCACGTGGACTTGGAGCAACTTTAGCGGGACATTACACTAAACTGGCTAAAGAACTGTGTAAACTTCCGCAAGAAGCCGCAAACCTGGCCTACCTGGATATGAACTCTGAAGCCGGACAAGAATACTGGCTGGCCATGAACCTAGCCGGGGATTATGCCTCAGCCTGTCATGAGATCATCCATAATAAACTGGCGAAAGCCATCGGTGCAACCGTATTGGCCAAAGTAGAAAACCACCATAATTTTGCTTGGAAAGAGTTTCATAACGGCGAAGAAGTAATTGTACACCGTAAGGGTGCAACACCGGCCGGTAAGGATGTAATGGGTATCATACCAGGCTCAATGACTGCCCCAGGATTCCTGGTTCGTGGAAAAGGAGAAGCCGCAGCCATCAACTCGGCCTCACATGGTGCGGGGAGACAAATGAGCCGGTCCAAAGCGATCAAAAACATCAGTAAGGATGAAATGAGGGCCATACTAAAAGATCATAACGTAACCTTAATCGGTGCCGGATTAGATGAAGCCCCAATGGCCTATAAAGACATCAACCTGGTGATGGCCGCTCAAAAAGAACTCGTAGATGTGATCGCCAAATTTACACCTAAAATTGTAAGAATGGCCGATGACGGAAGCCGAGAAGATTAAAAAACGAAAGGCAGAAGTTACCCCCCTGCCTTTTGTTGTAAAAAAGAAAATCACCTTCTCAGAAACGGCATTAGCGCTCTTCGCTTCTTCAGCGGAGAGATGCAGCCGTTGAAGAGAACGGTTATTTTCTTCAATTATTTAAACATATTCTTTAACGCCTCCAGTTTCAATTGCAGGTCCCCTTCAGGAAGTGCTTTTTCCTTTTGCGTACTTTTATTGTTATGCTGCGGCTTTGAGCCTTTATGATGCTGATCAGAACGTACCGAACCGGCCTGTTTATTCGGCTTACCAGTATTTCCTTTATGATCTTGCTTTGTCTTTGCGCCTACCTCTTTCTTCATAGATAAAGAAATCCGTTTTCTCGCCACATCCACCTCAACAACTGTAACTTCAACCTTCTGGTGCACTTTCACCACCTCATTGGCATTCGCGACAAACTTGTCCGACATCTGGCTGGTGTGTACCAAACCATCCTGATGAACACCTATATCTACAAAGGCACCGAAATTGGTAATATTGGTTACAATCCCCGGAAGTTTCATTCCGATCTTCAGATCGGCAATTTCATTTACCCCATCGGTAAAGCTGAATACTTCGAACTGCTCACGCGGATCTCTGCCTGGTTTTGCCAACTCCGCAAGAATATCATTCAAAGTAGGCAAACCAATATCATCGCTTACATACTGTTGTGGCTTAATTTGTTTCTGCAATGCAGCATCTTTAACCAGCTGATTTACACTACAGTTTAAATCCCTGGCCATTTTATGAACCAAAGCATAACGCTCAGGATGTACGCCACTGGCATCTAATGCAGCTTCTGCATCCCTGATCCTAAGAAAACCTGCTGCCTGCTCAAATGCTTTATCGCCTAAACGTGGTACTTTCCTTAAACTCTCACGATTTTTAAAGGCACCATTTTCATTACGATAAGTTACAATGTTTTGTGCAAGCTGAGGCCCCAAGCCCGACACATAAGCCAAAACCTGCTTCGAGGCCGTATTCAACTCCACACCCACCGCATTAACGCAGCTCATTACCGTATCATCCAATGAAGCCTGTAACTTATTCTGGTCCACATCATGCTGATACTGTCCTACACCTATGGATTTAGGATCAATTTTCACCAACTCCGCCAGTGGGTCCATCAGCCTACGGCCGATTGAAACTGCTCCCCTAACTGTAATGTCCTGTGTAGGAAATTCTTCACGGGCTACATCGGATGCGGAATAGATAGAAGCCCCATTTTCGCTCACCATGACCACCACGATACCCGGAATGCTTAAGCCCCTTACAAAGACCTCCGTTTCACGTCCGGCGGTACCATTACCAATAGCAACGGCTTCAATTTCATATTTTTTGCAAAGCTCCATAATCTTGTCGCCCGCCTTTTTAACATTACCCTGCCCTGTATGCGGGTAAATAGTTGTATTTTCTAACAGTTTACCCTGTTTATCCAGGCATACCACCTTACATCCGGTCCTAAAACCCGGATCTATTGCCAGCACATTCTTTTGTCCCATTGGGGCCGCAAGTAGTAGTTGACGTGCATTTTCCGCAAATACCCGGATCGCCTCCTCATCGGCCTTTTCCTTAGAAATGTTACGGATTTCTGTTTCCATTGCAGGCCCAAGCAAACGCTTGTAACTATCCTGCACAGCCAATTTAACCTGTTGTGCACAATCGTTGTTCCCTTTAACAAACAGCCGTTCCAATAAATCTATAGCGCCCTCTTCCGAAGGCATGGCCTCAAGTTTCAGTACACCTTCATTTTCGCCCCTGCGTATCGCCAGAACCCGGTGTGAAGGAGCTGTCTTAAGCGGCTCTTCCCAATTAAAATAATCCTTATACTTGATGCCTTCTTCTTCCTTGCCTTTAACAACAACGGATTTAAAAGCGGCTTTCTGCTGAAAATAATTCCGCATTGATGTCCTCGCATCTACATGCTCGTTCACCAACTCCGCAATGATGTCCCTGGCTCCTGCCAATGCATCTGCTAATGAGCCTACACCGAGTTCATCATTCAAAAACTTGCCAGCTTCGGTTTCAGGCGATATTCTGCCCTGCTCCAGGATCAGCAAAGCCAATGGCTCCAGTCCTTTTTTCCTGGCCTCAGAAGCTCTTGTTTTGCGTTTAGGTTTATAGGGCAGGTAAATGTCCTCTATGGTAGCGATATTTTCAGCAGCATTGATCTGCGCCTCGAGTTCAGGCGTAAGTTTATCCAATGCGGCAAGTGCTTTTAAAATAGCATCCCTACGCTTATCCAGTTCCCTTAATTGTTGAAACCTGTCGCGGATACCAGCAACCTGAACTTCGTCCAAACTTCCCGTAGCCTCTTTCCGGTACCGGGAAATAAATGGAACTGTTGCTCCCTCGTCCAGTAATTCAATAGTAGCGATAACCTGCTTTTCCGTTACTGCCAGTTCAGCAGCAATGATTTTTGAATGATTGCTCATTTATTTTTGTTTGATCTCCTAACGTACAATTGCCGGCAAAATTAACCCTAACAATTGACATCTCAAATAAATATATTGTTAACAAAAGGGCCTGTATCATTTATCATGAACCAGGCCCTTATTTTATTTGTTTAGAAGCAGGTGTGTAACCCTGATCTTATTTATTTACGTACAATACTTCCTTTACCGCTTTAATAACTTTCTCTGCGTTTGGTAAACTTGCAGCGATAAGTGTTGGCGCATAAGGCAATGGTACATCTGCACAAGTAATACGCAGTACCGGGGCATCTAAATAGTCAAAAGCATTTTTCTGAACATTAAATGCAATTTCAGAAGAAATTGAAGCCAATGGCCATGCTTCTTCTACCACTACCAAACGGTTGGTTTTCTTAACAGATGCAATGATTGTTTCATAATCAATAGGACGTACAGTACGTAGATCGATTACTTCAACACTGATCCCTTCTTTAGTCAGTTCTTCAACTGCAGGGTTTACCACGCGGGTAAGCATTTTACCGAAAGTTACTATAGTTACATCAGTACCTTCTTTAACAACATTTGCTTTACCGATTGGCAGGTAATATTCCTCTTCAGGAACTTCACCTTTATCACCATACATTACTTCAGATTCCATGAAGATAACAGGATCCGGATCTAAGATCGCCTGTTTAAGCAAACCTTTTGCCTCATAAGGAGTAGAAGGAACTACTACTTTTAAACCAGGACAGTTTGCATACCAGTTCTCGAAATTCTGAGAGTGCTGTGCACCTAGCTGACCAGCATTACCTGTTGGGCCACGGAATACGATTGGCACAGGAAACTGTCCGCCACTCATCGACAACATTTTAGCCGCACCATTAATGATCTGATCTATAGCAACCAGAGAGAAGTTAAAGGTCATAAACTCTACAACCGGGGTCAATCCGTTCATTGCAGCACCTATAGCAATACCGGCAAAGCCCAATTCAGCAATTGGTGTGTCAATCACACGTTTATCGCCAAATTCGTCAAGCATACCCTGACTAACTTTATAAGCACCGTTGTATTGCGCAACTTCCTCGCCCATAAGGAAAACGTTTTCATTTTTACGCATTTCCTCGTTTAAGGCTTCACGCAAAGCTTCTCTAAATTGAATCTCTCTCATTGTATATTCAAATATTAACTGCGACAAATATAAGTATTGTAATGCAATTATAAAGTAGTGTTTTAATTACACTTTGGAACCTTCAAATCGGCTAAAATAATTTGGCATTTTACATTCCACACAGAGTTAAATATGGGGAATAAGCAAAACCAGCTTCATTCTCTGTTGGCAGGAAAGGTAGTTGTTCATCAAACAGTTCCGCTAATTTGGCTTCCAGGAATCCGACAAATTCAGATTTTATACTTTCCAGCTTCTCGCCGTTCAGTTTCAATTTTTCCCGGCCTTCGATAAAATATGTTCCCTCCTTCCGCATGTTACGGATACTATACAAGTTGGGCTCAACCCACTCCATTGCATTTGCCTTTTCAAAAACGTAAGTATAGAACAAAGTCTGGATCAAGGCCTTATTTTGCTTGTTTCCATTCGTATCAAAAACATCCGCCAGGTTGCTATACCTTAATACGTCACTGCCTGTCTTATAGTCCACAATACGGGTAATTCCGTTCTTACGATCTATGCGGTCTATAATCCCATGTAATGTGATACTTTTTTCAACGCCGTTCACCTTAAATTTAAAATCTACCCGGTCTTTTTTCTCCAATGCCAAAACTTCAAACGGCGCTTCGCTTTCATCATAATCTAAAATCAGGTTCGCATATTCTTCCACAATTGCCAGCACTACCTTCTGCATTCCATTGTGGTTTACCTGTAGGTTTACATTTTCAAACATCACTTGTGCAAAGGCTTTTATCGCGAGCTCAGGGATTCTTTTTCGGCTATCGGATATCCGCTGTTTGGTCATCATCGCATCTTCGGCCATTAAGTCGCCGTAAAAAGTTTCCAATACGTAATGCAGCATAGAACCGATATAATTCGCTTCCAGATTTTCAGAAATCTCTTTCGGTTCCTCAATTTTAGCCACATACTTATAAAAAAACTGAAGCGGGCAGTTGACATACGATGTTAAAGCTGATGCAGACAATGGAGTTTCTCCATTCAGGTATTTATTCAGTACCTCCATCACTTTTTCGTCTTTATGAATAATTACCGGGACCTTTTTCTCTGTTGTAATGCTTTGCTTGTGCTCCAGATAATTGAAACGATAGCCACTTTCATACTCTAGCTGCCTTAAAAACCGGGTAGGCTCACCAGTATTGGTGTCATCGGCCTGTGCATTATACACGAGGCTAACTTTACGGGAGCGTTGTAACAGGCGATAAAACATATAGGCCGAGATCGCATCCTGGTTTTCAATAACCGGCAAGCCATAAGCCCTACGGATACTATCGGGTATAAAGCTTGGTGACACGCTGGTTTGTGGCAATAGCCCTTCATTAACACCTAAAATATATACCTGCTCAAAATCAAGGCTTCTACTTTCCAATAGCCCCATAACCTGAATCCCCTGAAGTGGTTCGCCGGTTAAAGGCACTGCTATTCCCTGCACCGCTTTTTGAATGAGCGACAGAATAAATGACAATTCCTTTGAGCTCGTTAAAGCTGGCAGATAAGCACCCAAAGCATCATGCAAACGGTTCAACTCTTTTATTGTCGCCACAAACAAATCCGCTTCCGTTTGTCGCAGGGTTTTGTTCGCCAATTGCTGTTCCAGAACATGTTTAAAAATAGCCTGTAACGTATTTGTAGCTTCGGCGCTGCTCTTAACGCGGGTAAAGAACGTTGCCAACAAGCCTTTTTGTCCCTGTAACCTGGATAAAGGCACCTCGGCAAGCTGTTCGGCCAATAGCTTTTGTTGTATCTTACTCCGCAGCTGCTCAGTTATACCCGTTAATGGGTGTGATAAAAAAGCTTCAACTTCCCGATGATATACAGTGTCTTTGTCGCCCTGGATTAACTGGGCCTGCACACTTAACCACAAATCGGCCAGTCCAAAAATAGAAGAGGCGACCAGCGGGTATCCCATCGTCACATTTATATTTACCGCAAGTTTTTCTCCCCCATGATCATAGTGTGTAGGAATGGTTTGCAAAACTGGCAATAGTAAACTCTCGTCTGCCAGGATCAATGCGATTTTACCTGCATTATTTTCAGCCTTCAGCAAAGGGTAATCATCCTGTAATGCTGTACTCAGTATTTTTGCCTGGGCAACCTGTCCCTGGGTTTTATAAACATTTATGGTCTTCGGATTTGCACTTATGAAGGACCTGTTTTCTGCCAACGCATTGACCAGACCGGTAACTTGCAGGTTCTTTCTTAAAAAGAGCCCCGCCTCCTGCAAGGGATCATTCACATAATAAGCATCCGTATCAAAGTAAAACAGCGTTTTCCCCTGCTCCTGCCAACGTTTAAATACTACTGCCTCAGCCCTGCTTAACGCATTAAAACCCACAAATATCAATTTCTTGTATGCTGAGGTAAAATCAGGAAGCGTTGCTTCACCTTCAGCAAGCTGACGGTAAATATGCCCCATGGTGGTCAGCCCCTTTTCTTTAAGTGCCTTATGATAACCCTGATACAATTCGGGCATACGTTGCCACATTTTAATAAATTGTATCTGTTGCTTTTTATGTTTCCCTTCTGAATAGGACCTCCAAAACCCTTTTAAAAATTCCTGTTGCTCTTCGCTCAGGTAGTCAAACTGATAATCAATCTCCGCAAACTCTTCCATCTGTTCAAAGAGTTTTCCGGCATTTACCAGGTCATTATCTATTTGTGCGAAATCGCTTAAAATGATCTTCGCAATAGGATAGAACTTCGCTGGCTCCATCTTACTTTCGCCGCCCTCCATTGCCAGCTTGTTATACTGCTGGTACAAAGTGAAGAACTGGGTAAATACATCGGCCACCTTGAGTTCCGATGATTGTGCGAAAAATTCTTGTATAGTCAGGAAAGACGGGCTCCAGAAAGGCTTATTGATGATTCGCGCCAGATGATCCTGCAAATAAGCAACCGGGCGTTTATTATTAAAAACAATAGCAGCATGCTGTAAGTCTTCGCCCAGCTTCAAAACCAAATCTTCTGCTACCTCTCTTAAAAACGGCTTTATGTTTAATTCTTCCATCCTTTACACCTTTTTCAATTGTCCACTTAACGCATAAAACAAATATGTTTTCACGTTTGAATAACCCATAGCCAGCAATAAGGATTTATAATGGCTCACCTGCTCCACATGTTTATCACTTTCCTGTTGGGTAAATTTATAATCAATTATAGTGACTTCGTTGCCATTTACCAATACCTTATCTGGCCGGTAACTCTTGCCTTTGGCATCAATAATACTCCGTTCATTTAAGCTCTGTTCACTTTTACCCAAAATTTCCTGTAGCCCCTGATGCTGTAATACAGCAATGGCCTGTGCCTTTAAAAAGGGAAGTTCATCGGCCCTAAAAACCCCTTCCAGCAGTAGCTGCTGCAAAACAGCATCTATTGTATCAACATCACTTGTCGCAGCCAGAACTTCGTGCAATATCGTTCCGGTGCGGCCTGCGCTTTCACCGGTTAACAAATCTATTTCCCTGCGTTTTAGGTTGGCGTCAAAAACCTGCCCCAAACGATCAGAAACCGGATAACATTCCATTTCAATCTCTTGCACAGTAACAGTCCTTTCCGGCTGAACCGGCACCGGACCATCAATGATATACTGTCCATCTTCCGATAACTGCTCGGCAAATACCCTGCACAACAGGTCACCAATATTGGTAATTGTATCTGTCTTTTTACCCATGGTGCTGATGTATAGATACTCTTTTGAACGTGTCGTAGCCACATAAAGCATATTTAATGCATCCATATTATTGTACAACAACTCCTCAAAGTAAGGCTTTGCAACACTCGATTTCCCCAGTTCTTTATTGTATTTTAAGGGGATACTATGTAAATGATGGTACGGCGTATCTGCCGCAGGCACCCAGAATATTCCATTTGCCTTGCCATTGATATCCCAGTTGCAGAAGGGAATCATTACCGCTCTAAAAGCAAGACCTTTTGATTTATGAATAGTGATCACCTGAACAGCGTCCGTATTTTCTGACGATGGCAATGTTTTTCTTGCTCCTTCCTCATCCCAAAAATTCAGAAAAGCGGCAATCCCACGTTCTCCATGTAAAGCGAAGCTACCTGTTAAATCCCGCAACGCAAATAGGTATGGCAGGTTCGCGACATGCTTCTTTTCATTCAATCCATATGCTGCAATAATCTTTTCCAATAAGGCCGGCAAGGGTTGCTGCATCCATGTTTGCCAATTCTCACAAAGCCCAGCAGGCAGCAAATCTGCGAGCTGCGTAAGGCTTTTAAATTTCAGCGAAAAATAATGATGCGGTTCAACCATCCGACCTTGCAGTCTGGCATATAAACTGATACAGTTTGCTTTAAACAAGGCAGTATTTTCCGACAATCCACCCATTACCTGCAGTGTATTGATAATCAACTTTATTGCATTGTTGTTATTTAGCAACAGGGCTTCTCCCGAGATCACATCAATACCATGATCCATCAGGGTTTCTACTGCCGCCACGGCCTCGGAGTTAGAGCGTACAAGCACGCAAATATCTTTCGGATTATAGTGCTTCACCTGGATCAGCATATCCAGTTCTTCAATCATTTTAAGCAGGGATAAATCCCTGAAAGTAGTTTTAGTCAGGGTGTTCCCTTCTAAGTCTTCTTTTAAGACATTAAAATTAATAGTACCGCCATCGAGTGTAAACGGAGTAGTTTTTTGCGTTGCCTCCGCGTACACTTCTGTAACGATCCGGTCAAATCCCCGCTCCTTCCACCAGTTTAGTACCTCAGCTACCTCTTGCCCAGCAATAGCTCCGTTTAAATTGACCTGCATCAATTGTGGTAAAGCCTTAAACAGATCGTTATTAAATTGAATGATATTTTTTGTACTGCGGTAATTCTCTTCCAAACTCTCTTCCAGCACATTTTCCGCCCGAACATCCAGCTTTGCCTGTTGGTGAAGGATATTCCAATCACCATTACGCCAGCGGTAAATCGACTGCTTGGTATCGCCAACGATGAGATGATCGATCAGTTTTCCACTTGGAGAGGCGATAGAATTGCTTAACAAAGATCTAAAACTTCCCCACTGGTTGGCTGAAGTATCCTGAAACTCGTCAAACAGAAAGTTACGGTACCGGTTACCCATCTTCTCCCAAATGAATGAGGGGTTATCGTCCGCATCATCGGTTATTCCTTTTAATAAGGTTTGCGCATCGCTAATGAGCAAGTTTGGACTTTCTTCACGATAATCTTTCAGCAAAACTGCCATTTCCTGCATTAAGCGCAGGTAGTATAAATTTTTATTAAAGGCCAGGGCCAATACATACCCCGATAACCCTTCCTGGTAAACCCTAAGCAGTTTTGATAAAATTGGGTTTAGCTCAGCATAAGAACCACTTTCATGTCCCTTTTGAAACCATTCTTCTGGCTGGTCTACCAGTTTTGCCAATCCGCTGATTTTACTCAAATCACCAGCTGCTATTTTCGGAAGATTGTTTAATGGTGAGCGCGACTTTCCTTTTAAGCTGGAAACATCAATTCCCTCAACCTCAAAGATCTGTTGCGCCTGCTCTGCGAGCTCTTTAACCGTGCTTTCAAAAGTCTCTATACCCAGTCGGGTAACTTTATTGTAATCCTTAAATAAAGTGTCCAGATCGGCAGATTCGCCCAACGCTGCTATTGCTTTTTCAAAAGGTTGATATCGCTCTTTGAAGATTTCATTGGTCAGATCAATCAGCTCTTTACGGTAATTCCAACTCAGGTTGTTATTGATCCTGTCGAGCGCCAGGTCGATGATCCATTGCAGTAAAACAGGATTTTTGTCCAGGGCTTTATCCAACCGCTCGGCCAGTTCATTCTTTACCTTATCGTAATTCATCTCCAGGCCATAACCGGCATCCAGGCCAAGCTCAAAGGCAAAACCTCTGATCACTTTTTGCACAAAACCATCAATGGTACTTACGGAGAAGCGTCCATAGTCGTGCAGGATTTTTCTGTATATTTTATCAGACCGCTGTTTTAAAGTAGCAGGATCCAGATCTGGATGAGCTTTTAAAACAATCTCTCTGTAATCGTTTATCTTTTTTGAGGGATCTCCCTCCGCAAAACCTTTCAACACCTCCATGATCCGGCTTTTCATCTCTTCTGTGGCTTTATTTGTAAAAGTTACAGCAAGAATTTCACGGTACTTGGTTTCGCCCGACAACAGCAAGGTTAAATAATGGGCTGTTAAACTGAAGGTTTTACCAGATCCGGCAGAGGCTTGTAATATTTTTAGAGGCTGTTGAGGCATTAGGTAAAGCTATTAATATTTTTAATAACGTACTCATATGCGATAGCAAATTATGATTACAACTGCACCTCCTTACCTCAGGCAGCCCCACGGCTTCGGAAGAAGTCGTACCTAATGCGCTCCTTGGTCGTAATACCCGCGTAAAATGCACTTTTAGTCGAACAAGCGACGAGCAGGCTACGACCGGGGTACGACCAAGACCACAACTATTTAGTTGCAATTATTGCACTTTTACAAAATGAACAATGATAAACACATGTAACACTAATATGATATAGCCATTATAATTACATTACCGCGGTTGAACGATAAATGCTTAAAATTGTACTATAATTTATAAAAAGATGAAAACATTAGTTTTAACATTATTCACGTTTTTAACGATATCAGGTGCGTCATTTGCACAAGGCAAAAAGGATTTTAAAGCACAATCTGAAAAAATAACTATCTACAATCCAAAAGCCAATGCAAAGGCTGACCTTGAAGCGGCAGCCGCAAAAGCAAAAAAAGCAGGCAAACATGTTTTTGTACAGGTTGGTGGCAACTGGTGCAGCTGGTGTATTTTATTTCATAAATTGGTGGATGATACCCCAGAGCTGAAAGAATACTTAAACAACAACTATGAAACGGTATTAGTAAATTATAGCCCAGAGAACAAAAATGCCGATGTAATGGCAAGCTTAGGTTATCCAGGCCATTTCGGATTTCCTGTATTCGTCATTCTTGATGGCAATGGTAAAGTCCTGCACATTCAGAACTCGGCCTATCTTGAAGAAGGTAAAGGCCATAGTGTTAAAAAGGTGATGGAATTCTTACAGGGCTGGACAGCAGCTGCCATTAAACCAGAAAATAATAAGTAGCAGTCGTCAGACCTTCTTTTTCTTTTTTGCTGCGATCCTTGGTGGTCTTTCGGCCATAGTTATGGCCTGGCCTAACAAATCCCTGATCACCACGGAAGCACAAACTCCGCCAAAGGCTGCGGGGATGTAAGATATGGTACCATAGGCAGAACGTTTAAAGTTACTGCCATCTGTCATAACCAACGAGTCTTTCTTCACCTCTTCAGTAGAAAACACGGCTTTGATCTGAGTATAGTTTTCATGTCGTTTTAATCTTTTTCGCACATACTGGGCAAAAACACATTGATAGGTATCCGGAAGCCATGTTACCCTCAACAAAGTGGGATCCATTTTGCCCCCCGCGCCCATTGAACTGACGATGGGCACATTCTTTTCCAATGCCTTAGACAATAAGATAACCTTAGGTGTAAGGCTATCAATACAGTCCATCACATAATCAAAATGATGCTCCATTAGCTCCCTGCATTTTTGAGGAGTTAAGAAATCCCGTATTACATGTAATTTAAGTTCCGGGTTGATGGCTAGCAGACGCTCTTTCATGATATCAGCTTTATTTTCACCATGATTGGTAGATAAGGCCGGTAATTGTCGGTTTCTGTTAGTCGGATCAACCACATCACCATCCACAATTGTCATTTCCCCTATACCCGAGCGGCATATAAATTCTGCTGCAAAAGAGCCCACACCACCAAGACCTATGACGAGCACATGCTTTTGCTGCAGCAAATCTATTCCTTCATTTCCAATCAGTAAAGCAGAACGCGACAACCAGTTTAAATCAGACATAATTAAATAAGCTTTATTTTTTTCCAGTTGGCAAAAATAAGTGCTTTCAGCTCTTCAACACTACAGTTTTTTAAATTAGCTGCTGCCTGATAGATTTCCTGGATACTATAGTCAGCTTCATCTGTTTCCAAAAAGAACAGATCTGTATGTTTAAGTAGTGCGGCAGCCCCCGAACCGGCATTTAATATAGCTTTGCCAAAAGAAAGATAAAATCCATTATCCAGCAATTGCCTGCCTAATTCTTCATTTTTATTAAACCCATGAACAATCAGCGGCGCACTAACTTTAATTTCCTTTTGTAAAGCCATCAGTTCCGCAAAACACTTTACACAATGAAGAATAACCGGCTTGTGAAGTTCATCGGCAAGATATAACTGTTTCCTCAAAATTAGTAATTGATTTTCCAGATTTTCACCTTTCAACCGGTCTAGCCCACACTCTCCTATCATTTTAACCTGCGTTTCTTTTGCTAAAGAAAGCAATTTTAGATAATCTGTTTCCAGATGCTCCAATTTTGCAAACCAGGGATGCAATCCTACTGAAAGCTCCTGTCCTTCCGGCAAAGTGAATACGGTGCCATCGGTTAAGGAAAGGCTAAGTATGCTTTGAACTCCGGCATGCTTCCTCTGCTGATGTGTATGAATGTCTAAAAATTGCAAAATATGATCTTAAAGCCCATCTCCAAATTTAAAGAAAGAGTTTACCGTAACCGGCAGTTTACCCGTAGCAATCACCTGATTTTTTATCACCGCAGCGGCGGCCTTTTGCATAAAATCCTCTTTTTGATAGGCAACCAACAAACCTTTGCCTTGTTCTAAGCCCGGCAAAGCAGCAAGGTTATAAGGGTTGGCAAATAAAGCAAAGACAGCATTACTCAATGACATATCCTTAATAAACATTTTCAGGTCAGCACTTAATACCATGCCATTACCAGGGCGCGTACGTGTATCGTGAATGCCAATGATGATCTGATCAAATGCTTTAAGCTCTCTTAATACCTTTGCGATAGCATTCGCACCGGCATTTTTATCTAAGGTATAGAAAATAGCATTTTTATAAAATGCGCCGAGTTCACGTTGAAATACGGTTACTTCCGGTGTACCAATGCTGATGATCACCGTACGTTTTTCAGCATTCAATTGTTGGATATTTTCTTTGCCCCTTAGCAAAGTCATAGATGCCTCTGCAAGCTGTTGCATTAAAACCTGACTTTCGGGACGGTTTACTTCGGTGACTACATTATTTTCATCAATTGTTCTTTTGACATTTAAGCCTGCCCAGTATTTAGCAGTAAGGATCTTCTTTACACTTTCATCAATTTGCTCCATACTGATCCTATCTTCCCTAACTGCCTTACGCACCAGCTTAATTGCCCTTGCGCTATTTTCTGAAAGCTCTAAAATGTCGTTCCCCGCAATGATGCCCATTACATCAGCTTCACCATTTTTAAAATTTTTCACTACGCCGTTCATTCCCATGGCATCCGAGATCACTATTCCTTTAAAACCCAGCTCTTCTTTTAAAAGTTTTGTAACGATAGGTTTTGATAGTGTTGAGGGCATGTTTGGTGTATTATCCAGTGCAGGAATATTCATATGTGCGATCATTACACCTGCAGCACCTCCTTTAATCAATTCTTTGAAAGGATATAATTCTAAACTATCTAAACGTTCTTTTGTAAATTTTAACTGCGGTAGGTCGTAATGCGAATCTACGTCCGTATCACCATGCCCGGGGAAATGTTTAATGCTAACCAGCAACCCACCATCCTGCATCCCGTTCATATAGGCCGCAGCTTTCGTAGCTACATTATATTTATTCTCACCAAAAGAACGGAAGTTGATGACCGGGTTCTTCGGATTATTATTTACATCCACATCTGGTGCGAGGTTCATGTGCATACCAATTCGCCTGTAATCTTTTGCTACTTCCAATCCCATTTTATAAATCAGGTCTTTATTCTGCACTGCACCGAGTGCCATTTGATATGGATAAGAAATGGTACTGTCCAGGCGCATACCCAGTCCCCATTCTCCATCCGAAGTGATCAATAAAGGAACCCTCGCCAACGACTGATATTTATTGGTCAGGATTGCCTGTCGACCGGGGCCACCCTGAAAGAACACCAAACCACCAATACGTTCTTTCTTAACCACCAATCCTACAGAATCTTCATATGCCTTACCAAAATTGGTATGTGCCCTGACAAAGAACATCTGTGCAATTTTCTGCCGTTTACTTAATCGCTTAAATACAGAATCAACCCATTCATTAGGTTCTGCCAATGTTTGGAGATAGGTTTTCTTTTGTGCCCCTACATTAAAAACGGTTGATAATAAGAGTAAACTAACTATAAAAAAGTGCTTAACATTCATCTGTGTAACGATTGGTGAAATTTCAAAGTTAAACAAAAGTTCTGCTTTAGTGGCTTCAAAAGCCTCATACGATGGTAATGTTCTGCAACATTATTGTTTACCCGGTATTAGGCGGTTCAATGAAAGTCCCTTTGTTTGCCCGGCCCACAATTGTATCAAATTTGATACAATTGTGGGCCGGGCAAACAATCGCTTCTTTAAATTATATTGGTGTTAAAACATCTAACTAACAAGCTACAAATTATAATTACTACTTGTTTAATAAAACAAATTCATTCATTCTTCTAATCTGGCACATTTCTTTCAGGGGGGTAACTATAAAAACTACACAAAATGAAAAAGTTAATTATTTTGGCCATTGGCCTTTTTGCAGCAACAGCTGCTAACGCACAGAGCCCGATTAGATTGGGTGTGAAAGCAGGTTTAAACCTCCCAAACATCATTAAAGGTGATGGCAACAATGATTTCAAAACAAAAGTAAACCCGGGTTTTAACGCCGGCGTTACACTTGACATTAACCTGATTAAAGGCTTAGCTTTCACCCCTGAACTATTGTACTCAACTAAGGGCTATAAAGCAGAAACTGTATTCGGTGATTTTACCCAGACCACTAGTTTTATTGACATTCCAATTCTAGCCAGCATTAACGTAGGTGGAAGCGGTTTAAACCTGGTGGTTGGTCCTCAGGTTTCTTTTTTATTGTCGACCAAAAACAAGTTTGAGAATGGAATAGGCAGCGCCGAACAAGAAATTATTGAAGAGAAATCTGATCGGTTTAAAAAGAGTCTAGTAGGTGGCTTAATCGGGTTCAGGTACGACATCAACCAACAGGTTGACATCCATGGCCGTTATGCACTTGACTTTCAGAAAAACAACGAAGACGGCTCAAGAGAAACCCCTGAATTTAAAAACCAGGTATTTTCTGTTGGCCTTGGCATAAAATTCTAATCTGCCAATTTAAATTTAAAGACTTCCTCTATACGAGGGGCATGGCCGGAATTGCTTCCGGCCATTTTTTATGTTAAAAAAATCCTGAGTCCCGGCCAACGCCACAAGACACGTTTATTGTAGCAGATTTGATACACTCTAAGAATCTATGGACAAGCGCCAGGCAGCCAATCAAAACCAACAACATAAACAACTGTAAACAAGGGTTTTAAAACATAAAAACACCTCAAAACACCTTTATTAATTACCAAAACTGGCATGGTTATTACATGATCCTTGTTGAATTTTAACCTATAAAACAGAAATTATGAAACGATTATTCATTATAGCGCTAAGTTTAACAGCAGGTAGTTTAACCTTTAAAGCGAATGCCCAAACATCACAACGGGCAGCAAATGACCAAATGAGATTTGGTATTAAAGCCGGGGCAAATCTTATGAAAATGGGTAAGTTAACGTTTAACAACCAGGCTTATTCGACAGATTATAAAGTAGGTTTCCAGGCAGGGATTTATGCCGACTTACCAATGGGCGGTAATTTTGCTTTTATGCCTGAAGTTACCTTTACCCAAAAAGGTGGCAAGCTAAAAGAAACTGTATCGGGAAATACGGGAGAGTTTGAAGGTAAAGTAAATTATCTGGACATCCCTGTATTGATAGGTTACAAGGCTACCCCCGAATTAACCGTATTCGCCGGTCCACAGGTATCTTTCTTACTTTCTCAGAAATCAACTTTTAAAGCAAATGGCCAATCGTTGGGTGATCCCATTACATCGACCGAGAATTTCAGCAAATCCCTGGCTGGCGGAGCGTTCGGACTAGCTTACAGCATTACACCTAATATTAATATCAATGGCCGATATTCCATGGATTTTCAAAAAGCATTAAAGGATGATGCAAACCAGGATAAGATAAAAAACAGTGGATTTGCTTTGTCATTAGGCTATACCTTTTAAAAATCCTATCCCTTCCATAATCCCTATGGAATCCCTGCCCCGGTTACTTTAGTTAGTGCCGGGGCTTTTTGCTATTAATTTAGCATTTTAAATAGGCTGGTATCTAAAAGTTAAAAAAAAGCTATTAATTTCACATTGTATCTTTTACTTTCGATAATCATTGTTTATACTTACGTTTTATTACACATCATTGCAATTATAAATTATGAGCAAATTTATTTTATCCTTTGATCAGGGAACCACCAGTTCAAGAGCGATTGTTTTTAATAAGGAGGGAGGCATTGTTTCGATCGCACAAAGAGAGTTTGAGCAGATCTATCCGCAACCGGGGTGGGTTGAGCACAATGCCACAGAAATATGGGCGACACAGATTTCTGTAGCAACCGAAGCGATCGTTAAGGCTAATATCACCCCCACAGATATCGCCGCAATCGGAATAACCAATCAACGTGAAACCACTGTGTTATGGGATAGGAAAACAGGCGAACCGCTGTACAATGCGATTGTATGGCAGGACAGGCGTACATCAGCTTATTGTGATGAACTTAAAGCAAAGGGCCTCGCTAAAAATATTCAGGAAAAAACAGGACTTATCCTGGATGCCTATTTTTCGGCGACTAAAATAAAATGGATTCTCGACAACGTAGCTGGTGCCCGTGAAAAGGCTGCGGCAGGAGAGCTTGCTTTCGGAACGATAGATTCATGGCTAATCTGGAATTTAACAGATGGAAGGGTTCACGTAACCGATGTGAGCAATGCGTCCCGGACGATGATTTATAATATTCATACCCTGGATTGGGACCAGGAATTACTGGATCTTTTTGACATTCCGACCAGTATCCTCCCGGAGGTTAAATCATCGAGTGAGGTATACGGTGAGACTACCGGCAATGTTCTTGCCGCAAAAATTCCTATTGCAGGGATTGCAGGTGATCAGCAGGCAGCCTTATTCGGACAAATGTGTACACAGGTTGGTATGGTAAAAAACACTTATGGAACAGGCTGTTTTATGCTGATGAATATCGGAGATAAACCAATCGTTTCTCAAAACAACCTGGTAACAACCATTGCCTGGAAAATAAACGGAAAAGTACAATACGCGCTTGAAGGCAGTATATTTATTGGTGGTGCCGTGGTACAGTGGTTAAGAGATGGGTTGGGGATTATCAAAACCTCGGCCGAAGTGGAACAACTGGCACTTAAGGTAAAAGACACGGGAGGTGTATATCTTGTCCCCGCATTCGCTGGTCTTGGCGCCCCGCACTGGAACCAGGATGCGCGTGGGACCATCACCGGTATCACCCGTGGAACAACGGCAGCCCATATTGCAAGGGCAGCAGTAGAGAGTATTGCTTTCCAAACCATGGAAGTGCTTAAAGCTATGGAAGCCGACTCGGGACACAGTATTAAAGAATTAAGAGTTGATGGTGGTGCTACGGCTAATGATATGCTGATGCAGTTTCAAGCAGACTTGCTCGACACTACTGTAATCCGTCCTGAAGTGACCGAGGTTACCGCATTGGGATCAGCATACCTGGCCGGTTTAGCGGTAGGTTACTGGAGCAGTATGGACGATATTAGCGGACAATGGAAGATTGACAAGAATTTTAATGCTGGAGAAACAGAAAACATCCCTGAACGGATTAAAGGATGGAATAGGGCTGTTAAAGCCGCAAAAGCTGCGGCAGAAAACTAGTATATTTATAAACGAATTTAAACTTAATCAACATGTCTCCTTTTTTAGCTGAAATACTCGGCACAATGTTTATGATTTTACTGGGCAATGGAGTTGTTGCCAATGTGGTTTTAAAGGGAACCAAAGGAAATAACGGTGGCTGGATGGTCATTACCACCGCATGGGCACTTGCCGTATTTGTGGGCGTAGTTATTGCCGGACCTTACAGTGGTGCGCACCTGAACCCTGCGGTAACCATTGGCCTGGCCATCGCCGGAAAGTTTAGCTGGGTAGATGCACCAACCTATATTGCCGCACAATTTATCGGGGCTATGTTGGGCGCTTTTCTTGTATGGCTTTTGTTCAGGGATTTTTATGCCGGAACTGAAGATAAAGGAGCAAAACAAGCTACTTTTTGTACTGCACCTGCAATTCCAAATACCGTTTCAAACCTCATCAGCGAGATCATCGGAACATTTGTATTGATATTTGTGATATTTCATTTTACCAATGCGGATATGGGGGTAGATAAAACCCCGATAGGTTTAGGCTCTATTGGGGCTTTACCAGTAACGTTGTTGGTTTGGGTTATCGGTCTGTCACTTGGCGGCACAACTGGCTACGCCATTAATCCTGCAAGAGATCTCGGACCGAGGATTATGCATGCCATATTACCCATTGCCGGTAAAGGGGGTAACAACTGGGGCTATGCCTGGATTCCAGTAATTGGCCCGATTATAGGTTGCGCAATTGCAGCAGCACTTTATCTCTTTGTTAAAATATAAATGGTGAAACCATCTGAATTTATTACAGTATCCTGCAATCCATTTTCCCTTGCGGGATACTGAAATAAACCGGGATGATGCGATGTATAAAAATAGATTGATAAAGTACTCCCACTAGAGTATCTGCATCCGTTTGTACAACCCGGCCCTATATGCGTCAGATACGGGGACAATGTTACGATTAACAATAAGTGTTCCGCCCTCGATCGTATCAATCTTACTTACATTGATGATAAAAGACCGGTGTACCCTCAAAAAGGTATTTTTAGACAACTTCTCTTCAACTGATTTCAAGGATGAATGAATCGAGTAAGTACGATCTATAACATTGATCCGAACGTAATCGCCCTGTGCCTCCATATACAATATGTCGTTTACTTTAAGCCGGCGTACAATATTTGAATCCCGAATAAACACAAACTCATCTTCTTTATCCGTTAGGGAGAGTCCCCTGGTCATCAGCACTTTTTTCGCCTTCTCTACAGCCACTAAAAAGCGTGCGGGACTAACGGGCTTAATCAGAAAATCTACTACATTCAAGTCGAATGCCTCGGCCGCATAGTCCGTTGTTGAAGTCGTAAAAATAACCATTGGCCGTTTTTCACCGAGGCTCTTAACCAGGTCGATACCGCTCATATCAGGCATTTCAATATCCAGGAACAAGATTTCAACCTCATTCAGTTGCAGTTGTTTATAAGCTTCGACTGCGTCAAAACATTCCCCAACCACATTCAGCTCAGTGGTCATACTAATGAGTTTTTTAAGGATAGTAAGCGCTATAATATTGTCATCAACAATTAAGCAATTCATTTTAGACTAGGGAATGATTACACTAAAGTAGGTATAAAACCTAAAACATTCTAGTGCTGAACAAACTGAACAGTACCCTTTCTTTTAAAAGACTTAAAAAGTCTGACTATTACAGCCAGACTTTCTTATCATTTACTCAAAAAGTACTATATTTTTTTGAACCCAAAGCGGGCCGGCAAATTTGACTGTGTGCATACTGCAGTCTTTGTAACGGTGGCTTTAGATGGCCTGTGAAGTGCATTTTTTCCTGTTGAGGCTATTGCATTATTGATTTCTGCCAAGGAAGGCACACCTGTTTTCTTCCAGATCGGCTTGCCGTTAAGGTATAATATTACGGTGGGCAGGGTTACGATTTGATACTCTTTTATGATTTCGGGATTAGCATCAATTTCCAGTACAAAAGTTTTCACTGTATTCCCTGCTTTACTTGTCAATGAATCTAACACAGGGAGCACCTTTTTACACGGCGGGCAATATTTAGATCCATAATCGACCAGCACAAGCTCCCTCGAAGATAGTATCTTTTTAAAATCAGTGGAAGTTACCCTATCTTTATGATGCGCTGGCGCAACAACAGCATTTCCTGAGCCTATCCAACTTGCTATCCCTGGCGATAAAACATATATTTCCCGAAATCCCTGCTGTTTTAACAACTGCCCGATACCGGAGGACCTACCGCTTTGTATGGAATAGATAAAGACCGGCAATTCCTTATTTAATTCAGTAAAAGCCTGCTCGAAGCCTTTTACAGACGGATCAACATTTATCGCAGCTTTTAGGTGCGCCTGTTCAAATTCTTCTGCAGAACGGGCGTCCAGGATCTGTGGGGCCTTTTGTTCCGCAATTTTCTTACTGAAAATGTCTACAGTGGTCAGAAATTCCTTTTTCGATTGTCCTGGTTTATTTTGCTGCGCATAGCCTATTGCCGAAATACCCAATAGACCAGCAAATAAAATACTTATAAATGCTTTCATAATTTATATCATTATATGTTTACAACCACCATAATTAAAACCCAAATCCACTACCAGCTATGGGGTCCTGCACTTTACTTCTTCTGAAGTCTTTCATGCTCTTAGGCTCCTTATCCTCCAGAATTGCAAAATCGACTACTCCCGTTTTTTTAGCCCAGTCAAAGTATTTTACAGAAAGCGCGCTTACCACATCATGATTTTGTCTCGCCAGGTTAGTCGTTTCCCCTCTGTCGGCCTCCAGATCGTATAACTCCCAGTTATAGGAAGGCCAATGCGAAACCAGTTTCCATTTTCCTTCACGAACAGCCCTGTTTCCGGCACGCTCCCAAAATAAAGGCTGTCCCCTTTGCACTTCTTTTTGCTTACCAAATAATACAGGTACCAGACTTTTCCCCGGCAAAGGATTAGCAAGCACGTTGTTATATTTTGCAGGATATTTAGCGCCCGCCAGTTCATAGAAAGTTGGTGCAAGATCAATAATGTGCCCGGTTCCTTTAGCGATAACACCTGCAGGTATTTTAGCGGGATACCAGGCGATGAACGGTGAGTTTATACCTCCTTCGTATAGGTAATCTTTAAAAGCAAGGAATGGTGTATTTGACAAATATGACCAGTTTTTACTTTGGGACTCATAAGATCCAGCAGTCCCTACAGACCCGCTGTTTTTTCGCGCGCCATTGTACCATTTTACCAAATCTTCAGCAGGTGCACCATTGTCAGAAACAAAAACAATAATGGTATTATCGGCCTGACCGGTTTGTTCCAGTTTTTCGAGCACTTTGCCTACCCCCTGGTCCATGCGGTCGACCATAGCAGCAAATACCTCCATTTTTTTTGCCCATTGTTGTCGCTGGTCATAGGACAACCTGCGCCAGTCATAGATATCGTCATCCTTTTTAGATATTTTGGTATCAGCACTAACAATTCCCAGTTGCTTCTGACGCTCAAAACGTTCTGTTCTTAACAGGTCCCAACCTTTATCATATTTGCCTTTGTATTTGGCTATATCTTCCGGCAAAGCCACCAAAGGCCAGTGAGGAGCCGTATAGGCCAGGTAAAGAAAAAATGGATTGTTCTTTTTACTTTCGTCATCAATAAACTTGACGGCATTCTTAGTAATCTGGTTAGTCTGAAAATAGTCGGACAATATAAACCCCTCATTATCGGTAACCACTGTTCTTTCCTGCGGGGCGCCAGAACTGGCGGCATCATCATCACGGGGATATACATCCTCAAATCCACGCTGCCACGGCAAACTTACGTTTTTACCCGACACATGCCATTTACCAGAAGTAATGGTACTATAGCCATTTGATTTCAGGACTTCCGCGAGGGTTAAGGATTCAGCATTGATATAGCCCTGGTAAGCAGGCAATCCCAGATCATTGGAGAAATAGCCGACACCAGCTTTATGCTGATACTGCCCGGTAAGTAAGGAGGCCCGGGTTGGGGCACATATTGAATTGTTATAAAACTCCTGTAACCTTAACCCTTGCTTTGCCAACCTGTCGAGATTAGGCGTACTGATCTCCGATCCGTAAGCACCGAGATCAGAATAGCCAAGATCGTCGGCCAGGATAAGAATGATATTGGGTTTTTTAGATTTTTGTTGCGCATGTACCTGGATAGACAATGCTGCAAGTACTAAAATAAAAGCTGTCTTCATGTTGATCTTTTTAATTGCGTGTTTTAGAAAGCGCCTCTTGCAGGTGCCGAATTGCGGCCTTGCTGTACGCCCTTTAATTTATTGTAATCTACTACGTCGTTCTTTTGCGCCCATACCTTATACTGTTCTTTGAGTTGCTGAACTACGTCTGGGTTTTGCGCAGCAAGGTCTGTGTTTTCGGCCCTATCCTTCTCGATATCATAGAGCTCGTATTTCCCTTCATTGGTAGAAACCAGCTTCCACTTCCCATCCCTTACGGCTTTGTTACCTCCCCTTTCCCAGAAAAGCGGCCCTCCCCGGTTTAACTTATCGGCCTGCCCGGTTAAAACAGGCAGCAAGCTTTTACCGGGCAAAGCATTGGTTGTTATCCCCTTGTATTTTGCAGGATATTGTACACCTGCCAACTGATAAAATGTTGGTGCCAGGTCAATGAGGTGTGCCGTACCCTGTGCAATGGTATTTGCCTTGATACTTTTAGGATACCAGGCAATAAATGGCGCACTGATCCCACCCTCGTAAGGCGTACCTTTATAATTACGCAACGGTGAATTTCCTGTTTGCGACCAATTGCTGTTTTGCACCTCATAAGATCCCGCCGTACCAACCGGGCCGGTATTTCGCGAAGTGTAAAGTCTTAAACCATTCCCTCCCTGCGCACCATTATCTGAGATAAATACAATGAGTGTATTGTCATCTTTTTTGAGCTCTTTAAGCTTGGCCAAGACGCGGCCAATTCCCTGGTCTACCCGATCGATCATTGCTGCGTAAACCTCTTGTCTGGTTTGCCAATACTGTTGTTCATCATAGGTAAGTTTGTTCCAGCTTTGAAGCTTGTCATCCTTAATTGCGATTTTCTGATCTTTGTCAATCACCCCTTCTTCGATGGCATTTTTATGTCTTAATGTTCTTAATGAATCCCAGCCAATGCTATAGCGCCCTTTATATTTAGCGATATCTTCGGGCAAAGCCTGTAGGGGCCAGTGTGGCGCATTATAGGCCAGATAAAGGAAGAAAGGCTTTTTCTCTGCATCTTGCTCATCCAGAAATTCAAGCGCATTATTTGTAATTTCTTCAGTCAGATATTTATCCTTTGCCAGGTAATAAGGCTCGTTATTTTTAAGAAGTTTTACATCTTCTTTGCCATTTTCATTGATTTCATAGTAATTACTGGCGCCACCAATAAAACCGAACGACTTATCAAAACCACGTTGTGCTGGCCATTGATCCTTATCATCACCAACATGCCATTTACCTGAAATGATGGTTGAATAACCACCACTTTTAAGTACTTCGGCAAGCGTTAACGACTCCTTATTTAGGAACCCCTGATAAGCTGGCAGACCCAAATTCACATTAAAATAACCTACTCCGGCCTTATGCTGGTATTGACCGGTTAATAATGAAGCGCGGGTAGGGGCGCAGATTGAATTGTTATAAAACTCTTTTAATTTAATCCCTTCTGAAGCCAATCTATTAATGTTTGGTGTTTCCAGATCAAACGCGCCATAAGGCCCTGTGTCTGAAAAACCAAGATCATCAACCAACACCAGAATAATGTTTGGTTTGCCTGGTCGTGCTTTCTTTTGTGCAAGCAGCGATGTATTTGCAAAGAGGGTAAGCGCTATTGCACCCACCATAATTTTACCGAAGCTGATATGTGTTTTCATTCGTTATATTGTTTTATTGCTGATCAAACTGTTAGGGTACGTTAATAGTTAACCCAGTCTGGGTGTTGTTTCAATTTGGAGTTTAGGTTCAGTTCCCGTTGTGGTGTTGGGAAATGAATATGTCGGGGTGCCGCCAGTGTTTTACCTGCTGCTTTCAGCGTGCTCACATAATATGCCGCCCCCCGGCGTGCGAGGTCGAACCAGCGCTGATACTCAAAAACCAATTCTTTTCGGCGTTCCAGAAAAACCGCATCCCTAAACTGATCCTGCGTCAGGGCCGGGACCACATCTTTCAGTTTACTGATATGCGCCCGCTGTCTCACCTTATCAATAGCCCAATAAGCTTGGTCTGTGGGGCCATTTTTTTCATTTAACGCTTCAGCATAAATCAACAAAACTTCGGCATACCGGATGATAGGAAGGTTTTTTGAAGACTGGCCCTGACTACCGATCACCGACTCATCGTAATATTTATGGAACTGCGGGGTTGCCAGTGTATACAGCTGTCCGTTAACCGGACTGATTATTTTGGTTACAAAAGTAATGGCCTTGCGGGTGTCATTGTCACTAAAGCTCTCGTATAAGCCACCAGCAACATGGAGTGCATCAGCATAATCCCCATTAATCCCCGGAACATCTGCAGGGGCAGACCTGCTGGCCAGGCTATTTCCCTGGTATCCCGAGTTACCTTTAAACTGTGCAGAGAAGATATGCTCTTTACCGTTCTTTTTTGCTACGGCAAATACATCCGCAAAATCATCAAACAAGTCATATCCTTCATGATCTATCACGTCCTTACTTTTAAGGATGGCATTGTCCCAATCTTTTTGGGTCAGATAAACTTTGGAGAGTAAACTTTTTGCTGCGCCTGATGTAGCACGACCTATATCTGCGGCACCATAATCAGCCGTTTTTGGTAAATTCTCCGCATCCTTTAAATCTGTGATGATTTGTTTGTACACATCGGCTTCTGAAGATTTCTCTACGGCCAGACTTTCAGGGGACAAGGAAGTCGTTTCGTGTAAAACCAATGGAACAGGGCCAAACAACCTAACCAGGTTAAAATAGTGAAGTGCCCTAAGGAATTTCGCTTCATTAATGAGGCGTACCCTTATGGTCTCATTGATTTTTGAGGCATCAATCAATGCGATCTTGTCAATCGCGATATTGCTTGCATTGATCCCATCGTAACTCTGTTTCCACAACTGTTCCATACGATCATTGGAGGAGTCGTGTGTAAGTCCCGAAATTGCCCTTACATGGGCATTCCTCGCCCTAGGGCCAGCTTCATAATCATCAGTGGCCATTTCTACTCCAATCTGGAACAGACTGTTGTAGAGCGCCTGACCGGATTCAAATAATTTCCGGTATAAACCCGTCACTGAGGCGATGGACTGACTCTCGTTTTGATAAAATTGTTCGGATACCAGGAAAGATTCCGGCTTCTCGTCAAGCGTAGAGCAACCTGCCAAAACTAAGCCGAATGCTATACTAAATAGTGTGAGTAATCTTTTCATATGAATGTATGTTGATTAGCATTTTTTTGTTGTAAGCGGTTAAAAAGTAACCCTTAATCCTGCAAGGACCGTTTTTGAAATGGGATAAATACCCGAATCTGTTCCGGGTGAAACGTTGCTTCCAGAAGTGACTTCAGGATCAAAGCCTGTATACTTTGTCCAGGTAAGCAGATTTTGCCCCGTCACGTATACGCTTACGGTATGCAGTCTCAATTTATTGGTGAACCCCTTAGGAAGTGTATAACCGAGGGTAACTGATTTGAGCCTCAGGAAAGATCCATCTTCAACAAAGCGATTTGAAAATATGGGTGCCGGATCTAATTTCGCACGTGGAGTTGTTGTACTTGGATTGCTGGGCGTCCACCTTTCCAGTGCAGCTGTTGAGGCATTTTGCTGACCCGTAAACATCTCCAGCGTTTGCCTGTTGCTATTGATGATCTGGTTTCCGTAAGACCCCTGGAGAAAAACGGAAAGATCAAATCCCTTCCATGCGAAGTTATTGCTAAGGCCAAAAATAAAATCAGGCTGTGCATTGCCAATAATAGCCCGATCTGCCGCCGTGGTAAAAGTTCCGTCACCACTTACATCTTTATAAAGCCTATCACCAGCTTTTGGGGCTGCACTACCCGTAAATTTGCCTTTAGCGGTCTCTTCCCCTGTTTGTAAAATCCCATCGGTTACCGTTCCGTAAAAAGTGCCCAGTGGCTGTCCCACCTGTATAATATAGTTACCACTGATATACGAAGAGGCCCCATTACCAATAGTCAGCACTTTATTCCTGTTGACAGAAATATTCAGATCAGTGTCCCACTGAAATTCTCCGGTAAGGTTCTTAGTCCTTATCCCCAATTCAACCCCTTTATTTTCTACGGAACCATAATTTTGAAGAGAGCTGGAATACCCTGTTGTCCAAGGAATCTCCACATTTAATAAAAGATCTGTTGTTTTTTTATAGTATCCATCCAACGTTAGCAATAGCCGCTTGTTAAAAAAAGCGATATCCAATCCTGCATCATATTGGTAAGTCGTTTCCCATCCAAGGTTATCATTCGGGATCCTGTTTGACGCAAAACCGGTCAGCACATTTCCGCCCAGGAGATAGTTCAAGCTATACAAGGTCGATAAAGATTGATACTGCCCGATTTCAAGATTTCCGGTAGTTCCAAAGCTGGCACGTACTTTTAAATCATTAATCTTGTCGAGCAGTGGTTTAAAGAAGCCTTCATTGCTAATTCTCCATGAAGCTGCCACAGATGGAAAGCTCCCCCATTTGTTGTTTTTTCCAAATCGTGATGATCCGTCCTTACGTAGACTTGAAGTAAAATAATAGAGATTGTTGTAGTTATAATTTATCCTCGCGAGATAGGAGTGTAAAACCCAGGAATAGACATCAGAGTTAGGTCTTACCAGCGTTGATCCACTTTGAAGACTGTTATAAGTAAGGTCATTTGAAACAAATTGTTCTGCTCCGGCCTTGAAACTTTCATTGCTGGCTTCTTGCTGTGTGAAACCGATTAGCGCATCAAAATTATGCTTACCTATACTTTTATTGTAGGTAAGTGTATTTTCGTTGAGCCAGGAATAATAATTTAAAGCGCCTATAGATGCCGAACCATTACTCGTTTTTCCTTCATAAATGGTTGATGGCACATAGTATTTATCTTTTTCATTGCTGACATCAACACCGAGCAAAACTTTGAAGTTTAAATCTTTGATGATCTCGTATTCACCAAATGCAGACCCCAGCAACCTGTTTACAGTTGATTTATTAATGGTTTCTTTAAGCGTAGCAATTGGGTTTGCGAAGATGTTCTCAAACGGATTGCGCAAGGTATAGCTGCCATCAGGGTCATAAATTGTGGCCGTTGGTGGCATAATCAGCAAGGATCCAATAATGTTTGAGGGTGCTACATTGGCATCCGATTTATTCGCGGTAAGACTGGCACTTACTTTAAATTTATCAGAAGGTTTGGCATCAACATTTGCCCTGAAACTAATTCTTGAAAAATCAGTATTCTTAATGATCCCGTCCTGCTTCAGGTAATTCCCTGAAAGCAGGTATTGTACTTTTTGGCTACCGCCACTGATGGACAACTGGTGGTTTTGAGTTGGGGCATTCCTGAATGCTTCCTGTTGCCAGCGCGTGCCTTCCCCCAGCTGATCAATCTGCGCCTGGGAAAGGTACTGATACGCACCACCTGAAGGCTTCGCATCCAATAAAACTTCATTCCTTAATATCGCAAAGTCTTTGGCGCCTAAAACATCAATGGTTTTGAGCACACTTTGGCTACCAAAACTTCCTTCATAAGTGATCGCACTTCTGTCTGCCTTTCCTTTTTTAGTCGTAATGATTACGACACCGTTTGCCCCTCTTGAGCCATAAATAGCCGTTGCTGAAGCATCCTTAAGTATATCCACACTTTCTATATCCCCCGGATTGATACTGGCGAGCGGATTGGTTGGCGTACCACTGAGTACACCTGTTGACGAAGAACTATTGTAAAGAGGAAAGCCATCAATCACGTACAAGGGTTCATTTCCTCCTTGTATGGAGGCCCCACCACGAATTCTGATACTTACCCCACCACCAGGCTGACCGGAAGTCTGGGTAACCTGTACCCCTGCTGCTGCTCCCTTTAGGGCCTGATCGATAGAGGTAACAGGCTGCTTTAATGCCGATTGAGAAACTGAAGACACGGCCCCTGTAAGGTCACTCCTTTTTTGTGTGCCATAACCTACAACCACAACACCGTTGAGTTCATTTACCACTTCTCTTAATTCAATGGTTATAGGTGTCCCATTTGCGACAACACGTTGTTTTTCATAACCGATATAACTTATGATCAGTGTGTAAGGAAATTTCTGCCCGGTTACAAAATCGAATTTCCCGCGGCTGTCTGTCTGGACCTGGTGGGTAACCCCTTCAATTTGAACAATGGCCCCCGGCAAAGGTTCTTTGGTTTTCTGATCGATGACTGTACCACTTAAGGTAGAATTGATCAGGGGATGAATCTGTGCAGACGAGCGCAAAGACGTTACAATAATTATTAAAAGGATGCCGTTGATCAACAACGCACCTTTCAACAAGGCATAAACATTTATAAAATGCTTAGCCTTTTTAAAATTTTGCATAATTTTAAAAAGTTTTAATTAATGATCTATTGGTTAAAGCTGCTGGCATTCAGTAAGTGATTGGCGTTGCGTACTGAGTGCTGCTGATAAAGGCAGGTTAAGCCTGTCTTTATCTTTTCATTAAAAATGAAGCGTTGATGCCCGGACTAGCAACAACAATGAATGGAGAAATCCATCAATTGTAAAAGACATTTGGCGTTAATATTTCTGGAGAGTAATTGTTTTCCCATTTTTTCTAAACTATTAATAAACGATTTACACTGCAAATTTAGAATCATTTATCACAATATCAAATTAATCTATAGAATTAGTAGTCTTTAAGAAAAAAGGACGGTTTTAGCCGAGAGATTTATAGAAGATTTAACTTAAAAATAAGAATAACCAGTGGCTAAAGCCACTAGTTATTTAAGGTATCTTTATTCAGCTTATGGTAATAAACATAAGATACAGCTAGTACGGCAAATACAATAAGCGGAAAAACTGCCTCCATGCCAAAGCCATCTATAGCAGCATGGCTAATACAAGCGAAAATAAAATCAAAACCAAAGCCAGCATATGCCCACTCTTTAATACGTCCTTTGATTTGTGGAATAATAAGTATCAGTGCTCCCAAAACCTTGAACACAGTAAGTGCTACACCAAAGTACGCAGGATAACCAAGGTGCCTGATCCCTTCTTTTGCCATTTCGGTTTGAGAAGTCAGGGCAGGCATTACACCTTCGAACAGAAAGATAAGAATCGTTGCTGCCCAGAAAATAATTTTGTCTTTTTTCATGATGATTATTTATTGGTTTTTCTACTAAGCGAAAGTATAATCAAAAACCGGTTATAGAAAGCTGAAAAACGACAATTGTAGGGGGTACTTGCGACATTCGTAAATTAGGACTTCATATAGCAGCTAACCGGTCTTTAATAATTTAAAGATAAGCTATTTACAACTAAAATACGATTAACCTCCTCCTAACTTTTTCGGCATTTTGCTATCTAAAAACTCCCATTCATTGATATGGGAAACCTGGTGTTCTTTTTTTACGATCTCATTAAATCTTTTCACCAATTCAGGATGCTGACTGGAAACATCAATTGACTCGGCCCTATCTGTCTTAAGATTAAAAATCATCCAGGGACTATTGATATTTTTCCGGACATTAAGCCGAACGCCCTTCCAGTCGCCCATACGTATTGCGACCAGCCCCCCGTTTTCCGGGTACTCAAAATAAATATATTCACGTTGGGTCTGTGCTTTATTGTTCCCTGTTAAGGTTGGCAATAATGATATTCCATCAGTATTGTTAACCTTCGCACCTGTAATGGCCGCTAATGTGGCCATCATATCATATTGCACAGATACAAAATCACTACTTGTATTGGCAGGGATTTTTCCTGGCCAGCGGGCAATGAAAGGTTCCCTGATGCCCCCTTCAAACAAATCCATTTTCAATCCCCTTAAACCGGCTACACTGTTAAAATATTTTGCCTGTACCCCACCGTTAAATGTTGCCCCATTGTCGCTGCTAAACATAATAATAGTATTGTTATCAAGCCCAAGATCTTTAACTTTTTTCATGATGATGCCGACCTGCTCGTCCAAACAAGAGATCATCGCGGCATAAGTAGACAATGGATATTTTGAAGGATTATAGCCATTCTGACCATAATAAGGCTTTTCTCCTTCAAATTTACCAATATATTGTTTCAGGTACTTATGGGGTACTTGAAGCCCAACATGCGGAATGGTGTAGGGTAAATACAAGAAAAAAGGCTTTTGTTTATTGCGATCAATAAAATTAAGGGCCTTCTCTGTCATTTTTGTTGCAGCATAATCTTTACCGATAAACCCTTCAAAGTCCATATCGGTAGCTTTGGCCGAATCCAGACGCACATGCAAATTAAAATATTGATTTGCCAGGGTATCCCATTTACCGTTCTCCCAAAGGTGTGTTGGATAAAAGTTATGCGCCTGTTTCTGATCAAGGACACCATAAGCATAATCAAAGCCCTGTTTATTGGGCGACCCTGTCGTATTCTCCATCCCGAGGCCCCACTTACCACTCATCCCTGTGGTATATCCAACTTCTTTCAACATTTTAGGAATGGTAAAGATACCTTCAGGTAAAGGCATTTGTCCCCCTTCTGTATCATCTGTAAACCCACCCATTTCATAGTTGCCCCTGATGTAGGAATGTCCGCCATGCTTACCGGTCATTAACATACAACGGGCAGGTGCGCAAACCGGCGTTGAGGTATAATGCTGCATAAACTTCATTCCCTCCTTCGCCATTTTATCCAGGTTCGGGGTTTTGATCAGCTTTTGTCCATATGGGCCAATTTCACCATAGCCCAGATCATCCGCATAGATGTAAATGATATTGGGTTTCTTTTGGGCCGTTTTTTTTGACTGCGCAAACGTGTATGTTGTGAAAAGTAGCAACAATATAAAAACACCTGGTTTCAATCTGGTCATATTTATTCTTTACGGGTTAAATTTTAATTGTATTGGAATTATGTTCTAAGTTCGTATTTTTTCGGATGGTTGTAAAAGGTTACCATTGATAACCTACCGGTACTTCAGTTCTTAAACCCGGCCCCGACTGATAACCCATCTTTTCAAACTGACTGCTGATTTTTTTTACGTTATGATAAAACACATCAAATGGGAGCTTGTCTCCTTTGTGCCACATTTGTTCTGTCAATGCAAAAATACGGGGAAACAATCTTCGGTCAATCATGGCCTCGGTTACATTGTAATCCGTCCACAAAGCAGCGCTCATGCCTAAAGAAAAATTAGCATCAATATACCTGGCAGCAGGGTTCTTCTCGTAAATATCTTTTATATCAAATGTCCTGTTCTGCAGGTAACCTTTCCAGGGCGACACCGGAAAATTCAAGTAGGTATAGTAGTTGGTACCCTGAATTACCTTGTGACCGTTTTCTATTGCCTTTTTTATCCCCTCCTCTTTATGTCCGATCCAATTCCACCAATGAACCACTACATTCGCCGGCAATTTATACCTATCGTGGTACATTACATCTTCCCAGAAAATAGCCTTCTTGTTTTTTGAATTGAGATAGTCCGCAATCTGAGCTGAAAAATACGATTGAAGTTCAGCACTATTTTTCAGGTTTTCATTTTTGATTACAGCCTGACAGTCCGGGCATTTATTCCAGTTTTCTTTAGGGGCCTCATCTCCGCCTACATGGATATATGTTGACGGAAAAAGCGCGCAAACCTCATCCAGCACATCTTTAAGAAACTGTAGTGTACGCGGCTTTCCGGCACAGAAAATATTAGATGAGAATCCCTGCCCCTCTTTTAACCTGGTCGTATCCCCAAAACAACTGAACTGGGGATAAGCAATTAGCGCAGCTTCGGCATGTCCCGGCATGTCAATTTCGGGTATAATTGTGATGTTGCGTTGTGCAGCATAAGTAATTAGTTCACGTACATCATTTTGAGTGTAATATCCCTGGCGTTCAGGACCTCTATCTACAAAAGCCCCTATACTTGTCAGTTTGGGGTATTTTTTAATCTCTAACCGCCAGCCCAGGCCTTCAGTAAGGTGCCAATGAAAAGTGTTCATTTTTAACATGGCCATCATATCGAGGTATTTTTTTATGGTAGCAATCTTTTGGTATTGTCTGCCAGAATCCAGCATAAAAGTCCTCATACTGAATTTTGGTGCATCTTCTATATCCGCGCAAGGCAACTGTTTATATGCGGAGGCGAGCAACAGTTGATGAACGGATTGTACAGCATAGAAGAAGCCGGGGTCCCCTGAAGCCTTTATCACAACTTTAAGCGGGCTAATCTCTATCTTATAAGCCTCCTCCTTAATTTTTTTATCCACGATAAAAACCATATCCGGGCGCTTATTTTCAGTTGTCGTTACTATTCTGATACCTGCATTTTTTAAAACTACATCGGTAAGATAAGGTAGTACTATACTATTTTTGTTTTGGATAGAGATCCGTATATTTTTTTGCAGAATAAGGCTTCCTGTCTTTGTCGTAAAAACTTCAGGCGTCGGCAAAATTATCTGTGCTTTAAGAAACGTTGCTGTGAATAATAATGCGGCTATAATATTTAGTGTTCTCATACAAACGAAGATTACTGGAAGGTATAAATAAAATCCTAAAAAAGGGCGGTCATGAATTCATGATGCGCCCTTTTAAACATTCATTTATATCTAGTTACCAACCAGGGTTCTGAACAACCAATTTATTCTTTTCAAGCTCGTTATAAGGAATTGGATAAAGATATTGTTTGGTTTCAAAAACACGTCTTTGAACGATTGTCCTCTGAAAAAAGGTTGTCGCATCACCGTCCATATTCATCCCATAAAAATCTCCACCTTGTTTATCTTGTCCGTTAGGTTTTTCAGCGATCATCCATCTTCTTACATCAAAATAGCGCTGTCCTTCGGTACAAAGTTCAATCCTGCTTTCTCTGCGTATGGCCTCTCGTTGCAGCGCCTGGTTACCAATTATTGCCACATTTAACAATTCGAGCTTTGGCAAACCGGCACGTTCTCTTACTAAATTTACATATCTTAATATATCCGGATTTCCTGGTTCTACCTCGTTCAAGGCTTCTGCATAAAGCAAATAAAATTCTGCCAGCCTAAAAACTATCGATGGCCTGAAAACAGCGGCAACCCCAGGACTGGTTTTGTGAACTTTTCTACTGAAACGTTTGTAAAGCAAATAACCACTTACCGTAGACTGGCCACTTCTGTCATTTGGAGAACCTTTGTGGAAGTTGATTTCTCTATTGGTTATATGCCATTTCCTACCTGCAAAAAATACGGTATTATAAAACCTGGGTTCTCTATTGATCCACATGTTAGAGACACTGACTCCATTATATGGACTTTTACCTGTTTCAGTATATAAGGGCGAAGCGGGCAAAAATCCGGAATTATTAATAGGCAAACCGTCTTTCATGTAAAAATCATCAACCAGCTCTTGTAGCACCGCAGTACTACCTAGTCCGTTGGGTTCGCTCCTGGGGGTTGACCGGCGATCCAAAGCATCACCATCCATACCTCCCCATCCAGTTTTCGCCGTCGCCCAGATGATTTCCTTATTATACACCTGAAATAAATCGTAAACTGATTTTTCCGGATCTAAAACTCCGCCTGTAAATACTTTATAAAGCTCATAATTCCCCTGCTCAGCAAAGTTGATCAGTTCTTTAGTAGCAGCCAATGCCTTATTCCATTTGGTCAGATCTTTTGCCGGGAACAGCTTTTTCCCATCTTTATTGGTTACGCTTAAGGCCGGAGCATATTCACCATTAAGTAAGGGACTGGCCGCATACATCCATAATTTTGCTTTTACAGCCAACGCAACACCCTTGGTAGGATTAGCCAGGTAAAGTTCATCTGTAATTGCCGCTTGTGGTAATAACGACATTACACCAGTAAGCTCCTTATCAATAAATGCTACCACTTCATCAACTGATTGTCGTTCCATATCCAATTTCCCTGTAGGCTCAACAAATCCTGTTACAATCGGTACCGGTCCATATTGTTCAAATAACAGGTAATGATAATATGCCCGCATAAACAATACATTGGTCTTAAGCTTATTAAACTCGGTCTCATCCAACATATCGGCATCAGTACCAGTGGCCGGTATTGGCCTGGCTTTTTCCAGGAAAATATTGGCCTGCCTGATCAGTTGGTAAAGCATATCCCAGCGCTGAAACCCCATGTTAAGGGAGTTTTTTGGCGAAATATTATAATTTACGACATCTCCAAAACCTGTAGCAATTTCGTCTGACATGCCTGTCCATGGATTGCCAATGCCATTGGCCCCAATAATAGCGGAATAATCTGCCACGCCAGACATCACATTGGCATACCAACGCCTGGTATAGGCTGGATTTTCGAACACCTGATCAGTTGAAGTAAGGCCTCCTGCCAATTCATCAGATACATCTAAATAATTTTTCTTGCAGGACACTAAACCCGCGAACATGAAAAATATAAGGATTGATAAACTAAATTTCATCTTTATGTATTTTAAATTCTATTTAAAATGTTAACTCTAAACCAAAGGTATAGGTACTTGTAATCGGGTAGGGATTGTCATTAACATTCGCTCCAGTTTGCTCAGGATCATAATATTTGACATCATCCCACACGGCCAGATTATAGCCCATCCCATATATTCTGGCGGATTGGATCTGGAATTTATTTAGCCATTTTTTTGGCAGGTTATAGCCTATCTCTACATTCTTTAACCTTAAAAAGCCTCCATTTCTTAACCAATAAGTACTGGCTACGGTATTGTTGGCATTATTAATATTAGAACTGTGTAGCCTTGGCATCAAAACATCTTTTCCCTGGTTAGCTTCGCTCCATCTGTTTAACGCAAAAGTTCTGGCGCTGGATTGATCGACCCCCCAGGTGAACGGATGCCATCCTTCTGGGATTACCGAACCAAAAACTACAGATGCATTAGCTGTTCCCTGAAAGAAAGAACTTACATAGAACCCTTTATATTCCACATTAAACCCAAATCCATAAACAATTTCGGGGTTGTTTGGATGACCAATACCACCTTTCTGACGATCGAACTGATCAATTTTACCGTCATTATTTAAATCTTTGTACTTAATATCGCCAGGGCCTAATATCCCACCCAAGGTCGGTACCGGTAAGCCAGGGTTTAGCTTATAAGATTTTGTACCGTTTGGATTATCTATTGCAGTGAAATCATTGGTAGAATAAAAACCGTCAGCTATATATAGCGTTTGTTCGCCAACTCTTGTACCTGTGAAAGCCATCCATGGATAAGGCGTTTTTAACTCATCATATTCGGTAATTTTGTTACGCGCATAAGTAAATGTACCTCTTGTGCTGAGCTTAAAGGCCCCAACTTCGTGCCGGGCATCTAAACTGGCATCAAAACCACCATTTTTTACCTTACCAAAGTTTTCCCAGGGTGCAGCCCTAAATCCGGCAACCCCAGGTATGGTTCTTCTTTGTAATAAAATACCTGTTCTTTCCGACCTAAAATAATCGGCCACGATTTCTATCTTATTATTTAGGAAGCCAATATTTACGCCATAATTTTGTTTGTCTTCAATTTCCCACCCTAAATAAGGAGCTTCAAAACGAGACTCGGTTATACCTGCACCATAGGCATTTGTCCCCCCTGCGGTTGTTATTCCCTGACTAAAGGTGGCCCCGTTAAAGGCATAAACCGGTCTGTATAAAAACCTGGCCGCACCCGTATTATCATTTCCTGTACGTCCGATGGATGCCCGTAATTTCAAGTTAGAAACCACTCGTCTTAAACCTTCAGGATAAAAAGATTCGTTGGATAACTGATACCCGAGACCCAAAGCCGGGAAAAATCCAAAACGATAATTTTTGGCAAAGGCCTCACTACCAGTGTATCCAAAATTACCTTCAATAAAATAACGGTTGGCGAATGCATAGGTCAACCTGCCAACCAAGCCTTGCTTCCTAAAGGCAAGTGCATCATTGTACACTTGCGTTTCCTTTTGCATATAAAGCGCCATCGCACCAATGGTATGTTTTCCAAAAGCCCTGTTATAGTTTAAAGACGTTTCTATATATACTTTTTTCGTGGCGTTATTATTTTCAGTCGGGTCTCCCATATCCGGACTACCTGAAAAAGTCTTGGAGAAGATAAGCTTTCCGTTAGCATCCCTTCCCGTAGCATTGTACCTGCTCGGATTATAACTTCTTGCAGACGTGAATGTGCCGTCGTAATCATAACTTACGTTACCTTTAAACACCAACCCGTTGGTAATAAAATCCAGCTTTTGGTTTAAACGAACGTTAGATTGTATACCGCTTCTCCACTCCTTTGCATAACCAGAATTCATTAACATATTATATGGATTACGCATTTGCGAATCCCGCTCCTGAAGGAATGTAGCGATGGTACCATCACTGTAAACCGCAGGAAAAGCATGCGGCGGTGTGATCAGCATTTGTCTGAATATTGTACTTGTTCCCACACCAGGATAATTTGTCAATAAATATTGTCCACTGAGATCCACGCTAACGGTTGTAGACTTGGAAATATCTAAATCAACATTACTGCGGAGGTTAAATCTTTTCAAGCCGATATTGGTATCGTATTTCTCTCCGGGATCATCTTTAAAAATACCGCTTTCGCCGAAATAAGCACCAGACACGAAATAACGGGCTTTTTCGGATCCTCCCCGTACATTTAATGTATATCGGTGATTGTCTGTTCTTTTTCTAAGCATTTCACTCATCCAATTGGTACTGGGATATAGGTCCGGATCTATGTTATTCCTATAATTAGCAATGAATTCTTCACTGAATCTTGAATCGATCCCATCGTTTGACAAAGCTTCGTTAAACAGGGTTAAATAATCGGCCGACCCTACAAATTCCGGTATACGGGTTGGTTGCGCTAGGCTATGTTCTGTTCTGAAAGAAATTACCGGTATCTGTGTCTTACCTCTTTTAGAGGTGATCAATATTACCCCATTTGCACCTTCAGCACCATAAACGGCTGTGGCGGCAGCGTCCTTTAATACGGAGAAAGTTTCTATTTCATCAGGTTCAATATCATTAATACTTCTGGGTACACCATCTACCAAAACCAAGGCAGCGCTACCGCCGGCAAATGTACTTACACCCCTGATCCAAAACTCCGAATTATCATATCCGGGTTCTCCAGAGCGTTGAATGGCGATTAAACCAGAAACCTGCCCCGCGATGTTATTGGTTAAACTTCTGGTAGGAAACCTTAGCTGCTCACCTTTAACCGTGCTGATGGAACTTACTACACTTTCCTTTTTTTGAGCTCCGTAGCCAATTACCACCACATCATTGAGTTTATTCTCCTCACCGACCATGGTCACATTGATATCGTCCATCCCCCGCACAGCAATCCGCTGTTTTTGATAGCCAACATAGGAAAACTCAAGACTGTCCCTTAAATCAGCCTCAATACTATACCTGCCTAAATAATTCGTTTGGGCGGTTGTATTTTTCCCCAATACCCTAACAGATACACCAGGAATTGGCAAGCCCAGTTGATCTTTTACAACTCCAGAGATTTTAAGCCAAAAAGCACCTTTCTTTGTCGGAACCGCTATTTTCTCTTTTACTACAATTGTTTTGGAATCGATCTCAAAAGTAAAGGGTTGATTTAGAAAACAAAGTTGCAGCGCTTCCTCCAAATCAATATCCTTCACATTTATAGTAATGGGTTCGGCCTTCCCGATATTGTTAGAAATGACCATTAAGTTGTAGCCGGTTTGTTTTCTGATAGACTTCAATATATTCTCTAGCAGTGCCTTTTTTTCGAAAAGCGTGACCTTCTTTTGGGCGTTACTCTTTGCGTTTACCTGCATTAATCCCGCTATTAAAATAATAACTATTAGTTTCATAGTTAGTATAATTTTATTCCTCATACCGTGGTTACGGTACAATTTAAAACAGTAAATTTTCATACATTTGAATAGTTTGGTTTAGGAAGATGAAAAGGGTAAACCCGGCCCATCTTCAGTTTCAGATAAGAATTATTTGATGTAATTAAAGATGTCTAATCCAAATTTTATTGACCAGGAGCACAGCCATGCTCCTGGTTTTTCAATCTGGTTAAATTCAAAAAGTAGCATATTAAGGCATAACTAATACCCTCCTTCCTTGAAGTTTAAATTTGAATTTATCCGTTTTCTCTAAAATTTCTAATACTTCGGCAAGGCTCGAGCTTCTGGAAACGGCGCCTATCATTTCAACATGGTTCAAATGGCCGTCATAAGAAATATCCACATCATACCATCGTCCGATTTTCTTCAAAATCCCTTCTAAGTTGTCGTTTTCAAAGATAAAGAAGCCATTTTTCCAGGACACAACCTCCTCTACATCAACTTTTTTCACATCCAACCCTTTGGTACTCAATACCGACTGCTGCCCTGGCTTTAAAGTCTTGCTTATTGAAGCTGCCGTAACACGTACTGATCCCTCAAGCAACGTTGTCTTTGCAACCTTGTCATCGCTATAATTACTCATGTTAAAATGAGTACCTAAAACCTCTATTTCCTCCTGCACACCGGAAGACGATACTGAAATTACTTTAAATGGTTTGGCCTTGTCTTTTGACACTTCGAAATAAGCTTCACCATTCAACTCAACCCTTCGCTCATTAAAGCCGGCAAAAGTTTGCGGAAACTTCAGGGATGATTCGGCATTCAGCCAAACGTTTGTGCCATCGGGAAGATTAATCCGGTACTGTCCACCCCTTGGTGTTTCTAAAATATTATATTTAGGATTTGAGCCAGCATCCACCGGTGGGTTTTCATTTGTTATTGTATATATTAATTCCCCTTCTTTTGTTTTTACAATTCTTATCCCTGATTGATTAACCAGTTCCCCATTCGTAATATCAGTCAGCGATAATTTAGAACCATCAGCCAATGTTAAAGTCGCCTTATTACCACCAGGCTTAATGTTATTAACGAAGCTAATCGCCGTCTTACTATTGTTATAAACATCTATGAGAAAAAATGCGGCGACTGATAGTGTCAAAAAGATTAATGCGGCGGCGGCATATTTATGAAATAACTTCGCTCTTAATTGCAGCGGACGTTTGGCAGGTGGTATCATTTCATTATTTATGATCGCCGCCAAACGTTTATCCAAACGCTCCCTGATTTTTTCATCAATCTCCTCATTAATATCTTCATTCAGTACCGAAGAAATTAATTCCAGATAAATTGCCTTATGCTCATCACTACCCACGCCCTCAAGAAAATGATCCAGCTCACCTGAAGAACATCGATTATGTAACAAATTATAAAACTCTTTTGAGACGTTTTTCTTCATTTCTAAAGCTTTCTTTAAGTAAAGACGGTTCAAAAAAAAATATGGGGGGATGCGAATAAATTATTTTTCGTTAAAAAGTAAAAACAAAAATATAGTTATCGAAACATCGAGATTATTCAGCAAGTATTCTTTTACCAGGTGGTTTGCCTTAACAAGGTATTCCTTAACCGTATGTGGTGATATTCCCATTTCCGTAGCAGCCTGTTTATAAGTATAGCCATCTATTCTGCATAATTTATAAACCCTTTTCTGCTGTTCCGATAGTTTACTTAGGGCTTTATGCAAAGCTTGTTCACTTTGCTTTAAATGCAGGGATTCTTCAATGTGGGAATAATGTTCAGTTGCAATCACCTTAAACCGTTCATACATTTTTTTGTCGCGCTGCAATTTTCTAAAGAAATCGTAAACCAGGTTCTGGCCTATTCTATACAGATAGGATTTGAAGTCAACATTTATCTCGATAATTTCCCGCTTTTGCCAAATTTTGGTAAAAAGTTCCTGAACAAGTTCTTCAGCCATCTGTTCATCCTTTACCATTTTTAATATGTTGACGTACATTTTAAAACTGTACATCTCATAAAGTTCGGTAAATGCAGGCTGACTCCCATTTCTAAGTTTAGCCAGCAAATCCCTTTGGCCAATATCTTCTACTTGCTGCAAAGCCATTAAAATGTTGAGTTTGATCTAGGTTAGAGTCAAATATAACAACTTATACGTAATATCATTCAATTTTAACCACTCTGCTCATTTAAGCAAAACTAGTGGGCATTCCCCGCAGGAAGAAAGGTCATATAACCTTGCTTTATTTTCGACTGTTTTTATTTACATTCGTAGCAATCAAAAAATTCCCTTTATTGTTTTCTTCCACATGAAAAAAGTCATCCTCCCTTTGCTTGCAATTTTATTTTTTAGCTGTAAAAAAAATCATACAGAACCGAACAATCCCCCTCCTCTACCTACTGTTGAATATTCGTTTGATAACGATACCAACTCCGCGTTAATGTTTAAAGATGGGGAATCCATTGAACTACTAACTTCAGAAGCCAGGCGTTACGAAATCGGAAAGGTGCTACGTGTTAAAGCTATTAACGCGACCACTATCGAAGTGGCTAATTTTGCCCCGGTTGATATTGTTGGCGCAACCATACTTTTAACTATAGAAGGGCAGGCAAAACCAATACAACTTTTTAAGATCGGCAAGATCAGGGCACATGCAGTGCAAGAGATTAAATATTCTTTTATTGAAGGAAATACAAAATTCCTGAACAGTGAAAACCAGGAGGTTGACCTCGCCCAATACAAAGCGATTGGTCTGGATGTGAACAAAGTTTCTTTTGATTTCACCGGAGAATCCGATCTGATCAAAAAACTCAAATCACTGGCTAAGCTGAAATGGAAAATTAAATACCATGATTATGATGCCCCTGACGACCCTGCGAATAACTGGAAAGACAATATCGATGCAAAAGATGTTAGAAGATTTACTGGTTATATGATCAATCTGGCTTATTTAATACAGGACGAGTCAACCAGGGCCGCTTTTTTAGCTGAACCGATTACCGATAATGATAATGTCTTAATGACCACCGAACAAAAAGAAGTCGCATTTAAAAAGATAATTGATATCCCCAAATTTAATTGTGGGGTTGTAGTCAACGTTACAGGCCTGGGAGGTGGGAGTACGTTTGGTGTAGCAAACTCTGTCCTGCGTGATTACCTGACTAAATATACAACCACCGGAACACACGAAATTGGCCATATGATTGGCTACTCACATAGTTCTAGTATGACTTACCCTACGAACCCTGGCAACAGGGGCAGTGTTGAAGCAATGCGGGTAGTATACAATGAAATGCTTACGAAAGGTACCCTCCCTATAAAAACCGGGAACTATTATAAACCCACAGACTTATAATCAAGTCTGTGGGTTTGTCGCCAAATAGGCTGCATTATTTCTTAATGTAGCCTTTCCACAAATTTTACTGTTTAAAAAAATCAAGCTCGGCAATGGCAGCAGTTTTTCCGTTTCCGGCTATTTCTTTACTTTCAACACGTACAAATCGCGTTTTTACCGGGGATTTGAAATAATGGATCCTTCTGGTAGGGTCATTAATTAAATTACCGAATTCAAAGCTTTCCAGGTCTGACCAGCTTTTTCCGTCTTTGCTGATCTGAAATGTACCCTTTTGTAACATCCCTTTACCATTTTCGGTTTGGGGGGTATAAGCAAAGCCCTTTAAATTAGCTTCCTCTCCCAAATCTATGGCCAGATAATGCGCTTCTCCTTCTTTCGACGCCCAGTAAGTATTTTTTCCTTCATCAAAAGCCTTACCTGCATCATGACCTGACGTTTCACTACTGGCATCCAATAATTTCCAGTTCTTTTTTATCATACCGAAAACCTGGCTACTCAGTGCACCTTTATCATTTCGGTACATACTCAGTGCTTTTATTTCACCGGTACCCATTTCAAACGGCCCTGTATACTTTTTGCTTAACGCATTAGGCTCCGTGCCATCTGTTGAATAGAAAATCGCAACATTTTTATTTAGGTTTTGCGTTGCATGCTCACCATGAGGTTTCCAGTTAAATTCCTGCTCAAGAGGGCTAATTCTCACCATTCCGTTCAAATCCCTCGAAAATTGAAGCTGTGGAGGGCGGCTGCGATAGTAGTGGGCAGAAACATGGCTAATTGCCGGCGTAAGGCGCGCCTGTAGCACCCTTATCCTAAATTTACTGGAAGTAACCTCAGGAAACCGTAAGATGCGCTTATATCCGATATTTGTCGCTGTCGCAATCTCTTTCCATTGCTGGTTTACCCAGGCATCTAAGGCATGCTTTTCTACCCGCTCCCCATTTGTTGTTATTGCTTCCTGCAGTACCAATCTATTGATGGTTACAGGTACAGGTGTAGTGATGGTAATATCGCCTTTATTTAAGCTAATGAAAGTGTTCTCATTACCGTCTAAAACCTGTGTAGGTCCTTTGGCATTCGCAAAAAGATTTTTACCGTAAGTCTCTTTGATCCGCTTTCCTACGTCATTCAGCACGCCGACATCGGCAGGAGAGAACTTGCCGTCACGGTTAGGGGGTACATTAAGTAAAAAAGTCGAATTCCCTCCCGCCGAACGTTCATAAATATCAAATACATCATCCGCACTCCTTACTTTCTGATGGTTGTCATCTCTATAAAACCACCCTTCGCGAATAGAGGTATTCGTTTCTGCCTGCTGATAATGTAAAAATTTAGCCTTGTAGAGGTTCGCCCTGTTCCCAATTGAATCCGCCGTGAGATCTTCAAAATTATTTAGTGCCTTTGGGTCCTCCATAAAAGGAATAACATTCCACTCTGTATTTCTTGTTTTTCCAGATTCATTGCCGCACCACCTGATATCTCCTTTCCCAAAAATAACCGCTTTTGGGGCCAAAGTAGCAATCAACTTTTTCCATGCCTGATAATTATATTTCTGACCGCCCTTAGTCTTCGGATGAGCCCCATCAAACCAAACCTCATCAACAGGGCCATATTCTGTCAATACCTCAAAAAGCTGGTTCAGGAAGTATTCATTATAATCATCAACATCAAACTGAAATTTTGTTTTATTGGCAAAAGGCCTTCCCGGCACTTGGCGCGGAATGGTACGTGAAGTTACTTTGCTTAAATTACCATATAAGCCTTTCGGATCTTCAATCTGGTATAAATCCGCAGGTGATAAATAGATGCCCAGCTTTAGGCCATACTTTTTACAAGAAGCCGAAAGGTTTTTTAAAATATCACCCTTACCGCCTTGAAAGCCGGTAGACATAATACCATGTGTGGTGTACCTGCTTTGCCACAGCACAAATCCATCGTGATGCTTTACGGTCAATATTACCATTTTCATGTCGGCAGATTTCATCGCTTTGCACCATTGGTCGGTATCCAGCTCTTTCAAGTCAAAGATCTTAGGATCCTCTTTACCATTGCCCCACTCCATACGGGTAAAAGTATTGGGCCCGAAATGTATAAAGCCAATAAATTCATTTTTTAACGCACGAAACTGGTTCGCGGTAGGTATAACGTGGGCCGCTTTTGAAATGATCGTTGCCTTACTATCGTTTGGTGCAATGCTTATTGTATTTTGCATCTTTATTTCATCACGTTGTGCATTTACACAAACACTGAACATGGCAAGCAAGAATATTAACAGTACTTTTTTCATTATTATAATTTAAATTCGTAAAACTTCACCCAATCTATCATCATTTCGACCGGCAGGTCCGACGCTTCGACCTTCCCTACCCAGCTACCTCCTAACTGCATATCCATCAGTAAATAATGTTTTTGCTTATCAAATGGAAATTGTCCCTCTGCAGTAGTTTTTATACGTGGATATGTAAAAACTTTTTGCTTATTGACAAAGAATACAAGGCTATCCGGGTATTTTTCTACGGCATAAACATTATAGTCCGAAGGGTTAATTTTTGCCGTCGCACTTGATTTAGGATTGTCTTTAATTTTTAACGAAAGCGTATAATGGCTGTGTATGGTTTGATAAATGAAGGGATCAGAATTTAATCGTTCCATGATATCAATTTCACCACCATCCGGCCATTTGCTGTTTTGTGCCAATAGCCAAAAAGCCGGCCAGGCGCCTTTAGCACTATTTAACTTCGCTTTAATTTCTAATCGACCAAAGCCGAAAGCGACCTTATCTTTTGTATATATGCCACCGGTCAGGTAGGCCGATGTATCTTTTAACAAGTCTCTATTTTTTATCCCCCGCAAAATCATTTTGCCATTTCGCAAGGCATAACACTCATCATTATCACTCATGTGCCTGTTCCAGTCACTCGTTCCCCGTGGTATTTTGGTCCAGTTCCGGGCGTCAAAAGTATCGCCCCTATTAAAATCTTCCTGCCAGGATATTTTTCCCTTATGCTGATTTTTAACCGCACAAGCAGAAAACATCAGTACCAACAAACTAATAAAGAGTAGCTTTACCATGGTTGTTGAAAGAATTAAACTTAGTTTCATAATTACGTTTTATTGGTATTAGGTTGCGATTGCAAAATACATCATTTTGCAACGATTTCCGGCTTTACTACTGTTGTATCCTTTGGTAAAGTTGGTACCTGATAGTTTCCCGAATCAATCGTCGTTTTAGGAAACATTCTTTTTATTGTTCCCCAGTCCGAACGCTTAACATTTGTCTGATAGAGGTATATAGCCCTAAGGTTTTTTAGCTTGCTCAACTGGGCCAGACCTTTGGTACTTACCTTTGTCCCCACCAAACTTAAAGATTGGAGCTGATCCATTTTCTTTAGGTTCTCCAAGCTCTTATCCGTTATTTGTGTATGGTTTAAGCTTAAGCGAATTAAATTCCTGCAATCTTTTAAATCCTTCAGACTTTCATCGTTAACCGATTTATGTTCAAACTTTAACCAGACCAGTTGATCTTTTACTGCGTTTAAAGCATCCATAACGCTATCTGCTGTTGATTGGGCATTGATAAAATTTGCCGTAAGGTAATTGCTGTTTTGAGCAACAGGAACAATCATCACACCTGCTTTACTTAAACGTTTAATATCTTTTTCATTGGCCGCACCGACCTCCTTTTCTGGAATATCAGCGATTTTATTCGCAATCGTCCCTGCCGTGCCTTTTTCCAGTGCCGCTAATACAGCCTTAATATCATCCGGCTGTTTAATTCCTTTCACCTTTTTATTAAACTCCGCACCATTATTTATCCACCAATGCAGCAAGGCAATTTCATTCTGGCTAAGCTGTGGCTTCTCTTTTGGTGGCATATGCTTATCATTACTGCCCGGCAACAGGAGCCGCTTGATCAGTTCACTTTCATCGGCTTTTCCCTTAACCAATGTATTCCCTTCTTTTCCCCCTTTTAAAATGTAGGCTTCAAGGTCTAACCGAAGTTTACCTTTTTGTTTCTCACTGCCATGGCAGCTATAGCATCTGTTTTTCAGTAAAGGCTGGATGGCATCCTGATAAACAAGAGCTTCCTGTATATTGGGAATCGGCGGGATGGCCGCCCCTGCTTTTGCTCCGCCATTTTTCAGGGGAGCGGTTAAATAATCTGCACCATGGGTTAAGGAGCCTCCCAAATGCCCGGTAACAGACACCAATATCAGTAGTGCAACTGCCATAACTGAAGGCAGCCCGCTATCGGCTTTTAAATATTTATGGCCAATAAGCAGTAAAATGGAAAAGGCAGCAACCCCTATTCCCATCCATTGGTGGTTGCTCACTAGTTTACCCTCGTAGTCGCCGCTATTGGCTAAAAAATAACCAGTAATGCAGGACAATACCGCACTGATCATCCCTAAAAATAATAAGGTGGCGATTGCCGGCCGCAGACTTTCAAATTTAGGAATGCGGATAATAATCAAAAAAAGGCAGGCAATGAGCAATATCCCAATAGGCAAGTGAACCAATACCGGATGAAAACGACCAAAAAATTCTAACATTATAAAACAGGGATTAAGATTGGTATCGTTTTCTAAGTAAATTCATCATGTACACATTTATGGCCCATTGATCTGCCACCGGCTTACGTGAATAAGGCAAAGTCGGCATATAATCTGCCGGGCCAAACTCCGTTAAAATAGTCATCCGTTCCCCATTTTTCTTTTTCCGTTCTACAACTTTATCCCACCAGGCTAAGTGAGCTTTCACTACGTTCTCCCATTCAGGTGCCCTTGGATCATTTACCTGAGGACCCTCCGGGTGCCCGATTCTGGAATGGATATGATCAACCCTGTTCAATAAAAAATCTACCGTTTCTTTTTGATCTGACAATAAGCTTTCATGTACGTTACACCAATGTGAAATGTCCAGCGTTAACCGAAGGTCCGGGTTCCTTTCTGCAAAATCTTTGGCGATAGTCGCCGCAAACAACATCCTGCCCCGATGGGTTTCATGGTAAACCGGAATACCGGTTGTTTTTGTTTTTGCGGTAGTATAATCTATAAAGGCTTTATTTTGCTCATAAGTAAAGTAATCCTTTCCCGAGTGGCAGTTTACATACACCGGCCTCTGATAAGTGTTTGCGCAAATGGCATCCAGATTTTTCCTGAAAAGGTCAAGATGTTCCGCCGCAACGGCACCACCACCTCCGCATAAAAACCCGATCTGTAAATTGTGCTTTTTAACCGCATCGAATAGCTCCTTTTGGTCTTCGGCCTTATCTCCCGGCCACCACACCTCTATGCCATCATAGCCCTCTTTTTTTGCTGCTGCACAGAATGCGTCCCTACTACCTCCAAAGCCCCAATCCGTTTGCATAAATAAGAGTTCAAATCCTTTTTTAGCTGATGTTTTTGGCATTCCAGTGGCCGCAAATTCTTCCAGCGGGTTTAACAATGCAGCAACAGTTAAGCCTGCTGAGTTTTTAATAAAATTTCTTCTTGTTTGAGACATATTCAGGTATTTATGCGATTATTTCATTGATCACTTTTCCAGCAACATCGGTTAGCCGGAACGGCCTTCCCTGGAAAGGATAGGTAAATTGTTCGTGGTTAAAGCCCAGCTGGTTCAAAATAGTAGCCTGTATATCAAAAGCATCTACCTTTCCGCTAATGGCACTATAACCAATTTCATCGGTTTCTCCATGGGTAAAGCCTTTTTTAATACCGCCACCGGCCATCCACATGGTAAACGCCTCGGTATGGTGATCTCTACCCTTGAAAGGGTTCTGTGCCCCGTTTCTATTTTCCATCATTGGTGTACGCCCAAACTCACCTCCCCAAACCACCAGTGTTTCCTCCAGCAATCCTCTTTGCTTCAGATCTAATAATAAAGCCGTAATTGGTTTGTCAATGCTTCTACATTTATTTTTTAGGCCAATGTTTAATGAGTTGTTCGGGCTATCACCATGGGCATCCCAGCCCCAATCGAACAGTTGTACGTAACGGACCCCCTTCTCTACCAGTTTCCTTGCCAGCAAAACATTATTGGCAAAACAAGCTTTACCCGGCTGGGTGCCATACATCTCATGAATATAAGCTGGCTCGTCATTGATGTTCATTACTTCCGGAGCCGAAATTTGCATCCGGTAGGCCATTTCATATTGGGCAATGCGCGACAAAATCTCGGGGTCGTTATATTCCTGGTATTGTTGCTCATTGGCTTCATTGATGGCCTGGATAGACGCTTTACGCAAATCCCTGTTCATCCCATCGGGATCTTTAATAAACAATACAGGATCTCCTTCACTTCGACACTGTACCCCCTGGTAAACCGAAGGCAGAAAGCCACTGCCCCAAACGCTCTTGCCCGCATCCGGGAAGCTGCCACCACTGGTCAAAACCACATACCCGGGCAAGTTCTGGTTCTCGGTACCCAGTCCATAAGTTACCCAACTGCCAATACTTGGTCTTCCCAAACGTGGGGTCCCGGTATGTACCAACAGTTGTGCCGGTGCATGGTTAAACTGATCTGTATGTACGGCCTTTAGAAAGCTCACGTCATCTACCAGCGTAGAAAAATGAGGCAGGTTTTCACTTACCAAAGCACCACTTTGCCCGTACTTCGCAAAGCTGGCCTGTGGGCCAAGCATTTTGGGTACCCCGGTAATAAAGGCAAATTTCTTTCCGGCCAATAAAGAGGGCGGACAATCCTGTCCATCCATTTTCATCAGCTCAGGTTTATAGTCGAACAATTCCAGTTGCGAAGGCGCGCCTGCCATGTGCAGGTAAATCACACTTTTGGCCTTGCCTACAAATTGGGGCGACTTCGGTAACAAGGGGTGGGCCGGATCATAGGCGATCTTAGTTTGAGGACTTGAAAATAGATTGCCACAACTACCAAGTAATGATCCCATTGCCAATGCGCCGAGGCCCATTGCACTTTCTTTTAAAAAATGTCTTCTGGTTACACCACTCAATTGTGCTTCCTGTGCCTCTTTAACCAGCCTATAGGCATTTAATTCATCTCTCGTCATGTCAATTAATTTTTGGTTACTACCTCATCTAAGTTCAACATTGCATTGGCAACCAACACCAATGCGGCATCTTCAGCCTTTGCCGGTTTTTGTTTATCCCCCATAAATGCAGATGCACTGGCAGAATCCTTTTTAAATACCAGCAATGCTTTGCTGTACAGCTCCTCAAAAATCTTCAGCCTATTCTGCGGAATTGGCTTGTAAAGCATCATAGAATAGCCTTTCGCGATCTTAAGCGCGACACTCTTTTCTCCAGTCTGCTGTATCCGGGATACAAAATGTCTGGCCATGTCCACATAAGCTGAATCATTTAAGGTAACCAGGGCCTGCAAAGGGGTATTTGTCCTAATCCGGCGTGGACTGCAAGCGACACGCGACGCACCATCAAAGGCTATTGCCGACGGATATGGCGCAGTCCTTTTCCAATACGTGTAAATTCCACGGCGATATTGATCTTCGCCATTGCTTTTTACCCATTTTGCACCGCTATAAGGTGAAAACCAAATACCTTCAGGCTGCCATGGCATTACTGGCGGGCCATACATCTTTTGGCTTAAAATGCCACTTATACTTAAACATTGATCCCTGATCTGTTCTGCACTAAGCCTTACCCTCGATCCCCTTGCGTAAAATTTATTAAAAAAGTCTTTTTCCTTCAGTTCTTCCGAGACTTTAGAGTCCTGTCGGTAGGTAGCCATCGTCACCAACTCCTTTAACATCTTTTTTATGCTCCAATTGTATTTGTACATCAACTGGTAGGCCATGTAATCCAATAGTTCTTTATGGGTGGGGGCCATTCCTTGTGTACCCATATCCTCCAGGGTTTCGACCAGACCGGCACCGTATAATTGTTCCCAAAGCCTGTTCACCATCGTCCTTGACACCAACGGATTACGCTTATCTGTTAACCACATGGCCAGGCCTAAGCGATTTTCCGGCGCATTCTTTGGCATGGCATAAGCCAGCGAGTGAGGTACACCAACTTTTACCTCTTTTCCTTTAGCTGTCCATGCCCCACGCTCAAATACATTGTTTTTTCGCTGCATTGCCGTTGGGTTTTCAACCATAACGGGGGTTGTTGGCACCTGCGCATTTAGCAGATCGTTAAAAGTCTTTTTATAAACTGCATAATCAGGTCTGCCTTTGCCGGGTAATTGCGGAGCAAAGTGAAACCAGTCAAAAAATACCACCAACTCTTCCGACTTACCCAACGTTGGATTGCTGTACCGGATGTATACGTCGTGTATACCTTTCTGCTTTTTAAAATCTATATACACATTTTGGTTCCCAGGTGCCGTAGCCAAGGGCCATGAGGTTAAAAGTGGTCCATCAGGCGAATCGATGTGCAGGCTCATCCGACCACCAGGCTTCTCAGATCTGTATCTAAAAATCAACTGGTCTACATTCTCGAGATCAACATGTTTTAAACGTGCTACAGCATTATTTCTGAAAAACAAGGCTATGTTATTGTTCCCAATCACCGCGTTCTGCAATTCATCGGCAGTGGTAGAGTTAATAGCAGGCTGACCGGTTTTCAAAAACAAATTAACCTCTTTAGCAGCCTGCACCGAAGAAACTGTTTTCACCCAGCTGGTCAGCTTGTTCAGTTCAGTTGTCAAAGAATCATTAAACTGCTTCAGTAATGGATATTCGGCTGATACATCCTCATCCCTGGTATTGTTAAAGTACGACATGAACTTATAATATTCGTCGTGCTTAAAAGGATCGTAAGGATGACTATGGCATTGCACACAAGAAAATGTTGTACTCATTAAACCTTCCCAGGTAGCATTTACCCGATCCAATACAGCAGATGTCCTAAACTCTTCATTATTAGTACCACCCTCATCATTGGTTGGCGTATTCCTGCTAAAAGCAGTAGCAATATATTGAGCGTCGGTAGGGTTGGGTAAAAGATCGCCGGCAATCTGATCGGTTATAAACTGATTATACGGCATATCTTTATTAAAGGCTTTAATTACCCAATCGCGGTATGCCCATATATTCCTGTTAGGATCTGATTCATAACCTTTGGTATCAGCATACCTGGCAATATCCAGCCACATCGAGGCCCAGCGTTCCCCGTAACGTGGAGAGGCCAGCAGCGAATCAACCAGGATATCATAGGCCTTCGCTTCATCTTTATTGTTTAAGTAATCATTGGCCAGTTTTTCTGAAGGATATGTGCCGATCAAGTCCAGACTTACACGTCTTAGCAATGTTGCCTTATCTGCTTGTGCTGAAGGTTTCAGCTTATTTTCTTCCAGTTTGGCATAAATAAATTTATCCAGATCGTTTCGGGCCCAGTCATTGTCTACATCTGGTAATTCCGTAGCCTTTACAGGCAGGTAAGCCCAATGGTCACCCCATTTTGCACCTTGTTTTACCCAGGCACTTAAAATATCAATTTCACTTGCATCGAGGGCAGGATGTTTATAGGGCATTCTTTCCTCAGGATCATCGGATTTTAAACGCTTGATAAATTCACTTTCCTCGGGATGACCGGGAATGATGGCCGGCTTCCCGCTTTTCGTCGCCGCAAGGGCCTCTTCCCTAAACAGGACACTAAATCCGCCCTGCTGTTTAACGCCTCCGTGGCAGGAAATACATTTCTTATTGAGGATCGGCTTTACATCAACATTAAAATCTACCTGCTTTTCAGCCGAAAACAAAGAAAATAGAATGATGCCTGCAGCTATGCCTAACCCGGAGGCAATGAATACTTTTCTTTTTGAGACCATATTACCATTTGTGTGTGTGTTTTGAATGTTCAACATAGTCAAAATAGCATGTAATAAAAATGGATAAAACTATGCAAAAGATGGACTATATTACTTTGATTGAATGTATTAAGAATGTTAGTTTACCAAAATGCGATGTTAAAGAAAAGGGTTATAGCCAACACAATTAAACCTAAATACAGTGGGTTCTTATACCAGATTTTCTCCCGGTCGTCTTGCCTTGGTGTAAGGCTGTATACCAGTCCTACCAGTTCTTTTTCATCTTTAGCCCTTGTTACCAGACTTACCAAAACCGTTACCGCAAAGCAGGCCAGAAACGCCAATGATGCGATCATAAAAGCCTGTCCGGTAGCAGAGTAAAATGTAAATTCTTCCATTATCCATCCTCCTTTGCCTTCAGCAACAGACAAACCATGAACAAGGGCTGCCGTAAAAGTTCCGGCAATTAACCCCCAAAAAGCGCCATGCCCGGTAGTTCTTTTCCAGAACATGCCTAGAAAAAAGGTGGCAAACAACGGTGCGTTTACAAAGCTGAAAACCAATTGTAGTAAGTCCATAATGCTATTAAAACCGCTGGCCACATATGCCGTAGCAATGGAAATTAAGATACCGAAAACTGTAGCGGCCTTCCCAACATAGAGATAGTGCTGGTCTGATGCCCCCTTTTTGATATGGGTCTGATAAATATCATAAGTCCAAACGGTATTAAAAGCGGTAACATTACCTGCCATACCGCTCATAAATGACGCCAGCAAGGCCGTAATTCCCAACCCGAGTAACCCACTGGGATATAGCTTTTGTAACAACAAAGGAAGGGTCATGTTATAGTCCTTCTCGCCAGCCGCGTTGAGTGGTAAAGCAAAGCCATCAAACTGGCTTTGTAAGGCCAGCAAAATTATCCCCGGAAGAATAACAATAGCTGGCATCAGAATTTTGGGGAATGCCGCCAGTACCGGCGTGCGCCTTGAATCATTTAGATTTTTACTGGCCATCGCACGCTGTACCACAAGGAAATCGGTACACCAATAGCCAAAAGCTAAAACAAAACCCAGCCCAAAAACCATACTAAAGGCATCTACCCCCATCGGGTTGTTTTGAGGACTGTCTAATCCCTTCCACACATGCAACTTCGCATCTTCCACATGCATCAAAATTCCTTCCCATCCACCTGCTTTATCCAAACCGATGTATACCAAAGGGGCAATACCAATAATGATCAGGAAAAACTGCAACACTTCATTGTATATCGCACCCGTTAAGCCCCCTGAAAACGTATACACCAATACTACACCCGCAGCCAGCCATATCGAAACATCAAAATCCCAACCCAATATCGTTTTCATCAGCATCGCCAGGGCATACAAAGAAACCCCGGAGGAAAAAATCGTCATCGCCGCAAAAGTCAGTGCATTTAATGTCCTGGTCTTTTCGTCAAAACGCAGCTTGAGGTATTCAGGGACACTTCTGGCCTTACTCCCATAATAAAACGGCATCATATATACCCCCAGAAAAATCATTGCCAGGGCAGCGCCCAGCCAATAGAAATGTACCGTATACATGCCGTATTTCGCTCCGTTCGCGGCCATACCAAGCACTTCCTGGGCACCAAGATTTGCAGATATAAAGGCCAGACAGGTTATCCATAACGGAATATTCCTGCCACTCATCAAAAAGTCATCCCCTGTTTTAACCTTCTTTTTAAGCAACAGGCCAATCCCCATTACAAACAAAAAATAAAGGGATATGATAAAATAATCAATAAGCTCTAATTTCATCTTTTTTATACTTGTTTATATTTGGTTTATTGATTCAATAAAATTTAAAGACTTTGCCCTTGATGTAGGCCAAAGGCCTTAACATTAGTTATCCTGCATCAAAGCACTACGTCCCCCGTCAACCAAATAGGTTGTTCCCGATGCAAAGGCGGCATATTTACTGGCTAAAAACACACACCAGCCCCCAATTTCTTCAGGTGTACCAATCCGTTTTACAGGATGCAGGTCAATCGTTTTTTCCCTTTGTGCTGCCGGATCATCGAATGTATCAAACCAAACCTGGTTTCCCGGCGTATCAATGAAACCCGGGGCAAGACCAACTGTACGGACCGCAGGGCCCCATTCAATGGCAAGGCTTTTAACCAGCCCCGTTAATGCGGTTTTAGATACATTGTATGGAAAACAACCTGGAATTGTCGCATATGCATGATTAGAGACCATTATAATGATTGTTCCGTTATTCTTTTCCAGATAAGGCTTACAGTATTTAGCAAGACGCCAGTGTGCGCCCAGATTGAGTTGCATGTTCTCCTCCCAACTGTCTTCATCACACATTGCAGCACCTTTAAATACATTTCTCCCCGCATTGGAAACCAGAATATCTATTGCACCATTTCCAAATGCCGAGACTTTAGCCACCAGATCAGGAATACATTGGGGCTTTGTCAGATCAGCAGCGATATAAATTGCCGCTGATCCCTCATCTGACATTGCCTTTAAGAACGCATTGACTTCTTTACTATCTTCGGCCAGTTCGGCACAACCAGCAATACGACAGCCTGCCTTAGCCAACATTTTAGCAATCCCTAATCCTATTCCGGATGTAGCACCGGTTACCAAAGCAACTTTATCTTTTAAATCGATATGAAAAGCCATATATCTCTTTATTTACACGTAAAAACCAGGTCTTGGTTCCAATATACCCGGATGTTTTTCCATTTCCGCCTCAATAAGATCAACACCTAAACCAGGCCTATCTGTAAGTTTGAGATGACCGTTTTGTACCATATCTTTAATCGGGTAGTCAATAACTTCATCTCTCCAGGGCACATCATTAAACATAAATTCCTGTCGGAAGAAGTTCGGTACCGAAGCGCAAACATGTGCAGAAGCCAATGTAGATAATGGCCCGTTTGGATTATGCGGAGCGAGCAAAACATTATATGCTTCCATCATGGTTGCCATCCGTTTCATTTCCGAAGGGCCGCCACAACGGGTAATATCAGGCATCATAATATCACAAACATGCTTTTCCAGCACATCACGAATACCATGACGCGTATAATGGCGCTCACCTACACAAATAGAAACATTTGAAGGAATTCTATCCCGCATAGCTTTTAATGTATTTGCATTTTCGGGCCCTGCGGGCTCCTCGTACCAGGTTATATTTAACTGCGAAAGCCTTTCCGCCATAATTACCGCCACGCGGTAGTTTAACATGGCATGGGTTTCTATCATAATATCAAAATCCGGTCCTACAGCATCTCTTACTGCCTTACTTACCTCAAAGGCTAAATCTTGTTGTGTAGGTGTAAGCTGAAGATTAGCAGATAAATCTTCTCCATATAGATAATTGGTATGTGCAAAAGGATCGAACTTTAGTCCGGTAAAACCTGCTTCTTTAACCTTTTTTGCCTGCATAGCATAATCGGCCGCATTATGACCACCACCTGTAAACCAATAGTTGGCATAAAGCAGGATATCTTTTCTAAACGCACCACCTAAAAGCTCATAGCAAGGTACGCCTAATACTTTCGCTTTTAAATCAAGCAAGGCCATATCTATACCGCTAATTGCGCACATACTTGCCCCAAAGGGTCCCATCCAATTTAAGTCCCTATACAGCTTGGTCCATATAAAATCTGTCCTCATCGGGTCTAACCCAATAATACGCTGACCAACATGTTTTGCTGCCTCAAAAACAATAGGGCTACCCGGCCAGTTTGTTGCCTCACCTACCCCGGTATGCCCGGTATCGGTATATATTTTCAACAAAGTCCAATTGTATTTTACCCCCTCAACCAGCCATACTTTTACATCTGTAATTTTCATCAGTATATATTTGTCTTTTATTGCAATCTGAAAGTTACGCTTCCTTTTAATACTTTTCCTTTAATATTAATGCGTCCATCGGTAAACGGCGATCCGTAAAATGGTTCTGAACCATTATTGCTATAATCGGCCACCAATAATTGTACTTTTCCGTCTTGTAACCAACTTCGCAGCGCCTGTTTCCCATTCGACTGGATGACAATTTCATCATCGCCGTTACCTAATTTAGCTTGTAAAATATGCTGCTTAGTTGCCCTAAAGTCGTTCGAGCCCATTTCATTCGCATCATCCTTCCAAAGTTCTGCAGATGGTTTCCCAAACTCTTCCACCGATGGCAGCCATTTGGCATTCAATTTCGCCTTACCTTTATCTCTGGCAATGTCATCGGCCGAATAAACGGAAAACTCCCCTTTGCGTTCCCAGCTTAGCTCATCGAAATTCCTGGCTAATTGAAAAATCATCCCATACTGATAAGGTTTTTCTAAACTAGTTTTCACTTCATAATCCACCTTCGTATCGCCATTGGCAAAAAAAGTATAGATCAAATTACCATCACCATTGGTGTAAGTCGCTTTTATTTTAAAAGTAATGGAATCAGTACTTTTATTCACTTGAATAGCATTAGCAAAAATGGTATAAAGCGGATAGTTTTTTATAGGATGAATGTTATTCTGATAAGTTTCACCAGCTACATTGGGTTTACCCCCGTCTTCGCTATTCATTGGCACTACACCGAACACAGGCCCTTGTTCCAACACCTTTAGATTTTTCTTATTAGCTCCAGAGATTACGCCAGTAATTTTATTGACAGTGTAGCTTACTTCGCCTTGTACAACAAAATAGGCCATTTCGTTTTCAGTTACAGAGAGTGTTACTTTACTTTCATTTTTTATCTGTGCCGAAGGCTTTAGAATGATTAATTCTTCGTTCACAACATTACCTGAAGGATCTTTAAATGAAATGTACACCTCTTTAGTCCCAGCTTTTACAGGAATTTGCAAGACTCCCTGATTGCGGGGTTTAATAGCAGACGTTAAACGCAAGGCTATGCCGTCAATTTTACAATTGATTTCAACGTCACTAAGTGAAATAAAATCGTGACGGTTTTCAATTTCCAGCAGGAGTTTACCGTTCTTAACCAAAGGTTGGTTTACATTTTTCACCACAACCGGGGCATAGGCTTTTTTCATGCCCCAATATTCAGGCTTTAACCTTCGCCAGGCATCAATCGGCCCCCAGGGTCCATACCCTACTATATTCCCATCGGGCAGGTGAAAAGTATCATCTATACCACTCCAGATGGCACCTCCCAGATTTCCCTGGTGCACATACATACTATCGTACATTTTAACTAATGAGGATCCATAGCTTGCCCTCACTCCCGGATCTGTCAACAACTCCCGACGATTGTAGGTACTTAAATGCGCATATTCTCCAAACAGCGTTGGCCTTTTCATCGTATCAGTAGCTTGTGGTCCGTTCATCCCCGGATAATGATAATTGGCGATCTCCACTTTGCTCCCGCCATTATTGAAACCTCCCCAACATTGGTCGTGAAACGAGATCGGACGTGTTGGATCCAGCTTCTTGGCTTCGCGATAAACCTTATCCCACAAAGGGCTCCAATAACTCTCGTTACCTAAAGACCATATAATAACCGATGGGTGGTTTTTGCCCGCCTGCATTTTTTCTATATTCGCGGCAAGCATATAGGGATAAAACTTCTCGTCTTTATAATTCCAAAGCTTCCAGATGGGTGAAGCACCATGTTGTATCCAGGTTAGTGAACTTTCATTTTCTACAAACAGTCCAATACTATCTGCTACCTCCAAAAACCTTTGACTTGGGGGATAATGAGAAGTACGGATGTAATTACAATTGCCCTGTTTAAATAATTCGGCATCTTTCAACTCTAAGTCATCACTTATGCTACGACCTGTAAGCGGATGCACCGAGTGCCGGTTTACCCCTCTTAGTTTAATTGGCATTCCATTTACCAGGAGCTGGTTGCCCTTTACTTCAACTTGCCTGAAACCTATTTTTTGAGTATGGGTTTGTGTAGCCTTACCATCAACTATTAATACTGTTGTTAACTGATAGAGATAAGGTTTATCTGTATTCCACTTTGCTGGATTTTTTACGGGGATAGCCGTTTCCAGCAAGCTTGTTTTTGAGCCCTGCAATTTCGAAAAAAGTGCTTTTGAACTCGCTATTACTTTTCCATTGATAGCTGTCAAGGTATATGCCAACTGCCCGGAGGCGACCTTTTCTCCCTCATTTTTTAATAAGGTTTTTAAGTTTAAAGTCGCATTCCTATAGCTTTTATCTAATTCTGTTATCACAGTAAAATCGGAGATATTTATTGAAGGCAATGCAAACAGCGTTACATTGCGCAGGATACCCCCTACAGTATGTACCGCATACTGCGATGTACAGCCCAAAATATCACTAATGGTATTTGCCTGAACATCTACCTCCAGTATATTATCGTCCGCTTTAAGGGCATCAGTAATGTCAATTTCGAAGGGAACAAAACTCCCTTCATGCTCAGCCAGTTTTTTACCATTTACTTTAACCACAGCATGCGAGCTTACCCCATCAAAGCGTAACTTAACCCGGTTACCTTTCCAACCATCGGGCAAATTAAACTCACGGCTATAAGTTGCTGTTTCACCAGTATTAACGGTATAACCCTGCATTACCCACTCGCCCGGCACCTTAATATTACCTTTTTTACCTGTTTGTGAAAACCTCCATTCCCCATTTAATGAAACAGCAGGCTTCTTGCTACCCTGTACTGCAGAAGGAATAGGTGATAATGCAGCTGAAACGCCTGTCTGCTGCGCCAAAAGCTTAACAGACAGAAAGGTCATAAAACCAATGGCCATCAGCACTATTCTCACTACTTTTTGGTTGTTTTTTACCATGTCCTTATTTTAACTGAATACTGATATTATCCTCTATGATATCCCCAACTTTTAAAGGGCGGTCCATTTTTGCGGCATGGTCCCTAAAAAACCTTTCGGTGCCCATATTACTGTACCCGGCTACTAAAGCCTTGATGCCTTGTCCTTCTTTCCATGCCCTAATGTGCTGCATACCATTGGCCAATACATCAAATGTAGAGGTGCCATTCGTTAATTTTGCATTGTTGATATACATTTTGGTGGAGCGGAAATCATTGGTTCCCAAATCGTTTCTGTCCAGGCTCCAGGGTGTAGTGGGTAGCGTAGATGGACCTGCCGGACCAGAAACCTCAGTATCAGACATTAGCCGTGTTTTTCCTATCGGCCGACCTATATGGTTTGCAGGATAATAATCCCAAAGCGCATTTCTGCTCCAATCTAATTCCTGGAAAGTGGCCGGCAGTCCAAAAACCAACCCCCACTGACGTGGGTTAACATCTTTTTTGATGGTGTATTTATAGGCAATGTTTACTACTCCATTCGCCAAAAAACTATAAGTTGTTGTTCCTGTAGCTTCGCTATACACATCAGCAACACTTACCACGAAGCCATTTTCCCTCTTATCGAGTTTGATTTCTTTTACCACACGATTTTTGCATACGTCTGTAAAAGGATCAAATTTTTTGTTATCCCCTGTCATTTGTACACCGTTCCCTTCGCCCGTTAAGGGCAATACCATTAATCTTGTTCCGGTATTCCAAACGTTTTTACCATTGTTGGTTACTTGTTCTATATCACCACTGGTTGTATTAAAATTCACCTGCATACTACCGTTTTTAGCGGTTAATGTAGCACCATTTTGTGTATAGTTCCAGGGCTGGCGGGTTGTTTTTACCAATGATGCCATTTGGTTAATCGTTGGCACAACGGCAAACTGATAAATATCAATGAGTACCCCACGTGGATCATAGACTTTAATGGTCATTTTATCCGTCGACGAAGGCTTTTTATCTATGGCAACGATCGCGGTGGTTTTTCCGTTCCTTTTTAAATCCGCGGTGATCCGGCCACTCTCGCCGGCCAGGTTCCATTCAATTTTACACTCATTTAAATTACTGAACAGCAATCTGTTCTCCAGCTCAACAGCTACCTTTCCATTATCCCAATTGCTAACCAGTTTAACTTTTACAGGCGAATAGATTTTTTTCATATGCCAGTATTCTGGCTTTTCCCTTCTCCAACCATCAAGTGGCCCCCAGGTACCGTAGCCAACTGTTTTTCCATTCGGCAAGAAAAACGTATCATCAATCGCTGCCCAAATGGCACCTCCCAAAACCGCATCAGTTTTATACATTTTTTCCCACATCGCCTCAAAACCAATTCCCCAGGCATCCCGTACACCCGGATCGGTAACCAGCTCCAATCGGTTGTAAGCATTTAAATGCACATATTCATCAAAGACAACTGGCCGTTTATAATTATTATATTTTTCTGGCCCCGTTGGTCCCGGATAGTGATGATTGGCAATTTCGAGGTCCCCCTCATCAGCATCCGGCCCCCACTGGCTGAAATTACGGGGGCGGGTTGGATCAAACTGTTTTACTAATTTACCTGTTTCCTTAAAGTACTCCTTATATTTTAAACTCTCATTACCTAATGACCATATTAACACTGAGGGATCGGACCTGAAATAGTTCATCATATCCATGGTCTGATCAACCAATAAAGTCTGATAAACTTCTGTATCTGCGGTTACAGAGGTATTGTGTGCCCAGCAAAAAGGGGCCTCTACCTCTAAAAACATCCCCAAACGATTGCAGGCGTCAACCAACTCTTCGGCAGGTGGATAATGTGATGTGCGGATATAATTTACGTTTCCTTCGCGGAACAATTGCACATCTTTTTCCCACATGTTATCATTTACCGAACGGCCGCGCAAGGGCATCGTTTCGTGATGACAAACCCCGCGCAATTTAACAGGCATATTGTTTACAAAAACCCTGTTACCCCTTACTTCTATCTGGCGGAAACCGATGCTTTTGGTAATTACATCTTCCAACTTATCGCCCTGCACAATACTAAGCTTCAGCACATACAAATTAGGGTGTTCAGGATCCCATTTTGCAGGTTTTATGACATCAAAACTTATATTTTGCTGCAGATGTTCCCCTTTATTAATACCCTTCACCTGAATCACCTTTTCAGCTACTTTGCTGGCACCATCGGCTTTATAAAGCTCGGCCTTAACAGTAAGATCAGCTGCTTTTCCTTCTTGCTCATTGGCAATAATTACATCGGTACTAAGCGTTGCGTTTTCATAGTTCTTATCCAATATGGTCTTAACATCGGCATAGGCAAAATTTACCTGGGCAATGCCCATTAAATAAACTTTCCTGGAGATGCCCCCTAAAGGATGTACTGCATATTCCGAAGCACTCGCCAATGAATCGGCCTTACTGTCGGATTTTACTTTTACCAGCAACTCGTTGCTGCCGTTCCATTTTACAAAATTATTGATATCAATTTCAAAAGGGGTAAAACCACCCAAATGGCTTGCTGTTTTTTTCCCGTTCAGCCAGATTTCTGCTTCACTAAATACAGCATCAAAGCGAAGCTTAACGCGCTTATTTTTCCAATCTACCGGTATTTCAAATGTTCTTTTGTATCCTGCAAATGCACGTTTCTTCACTTCAAACCCCTGCATTACCCATTCACCGGGTACTTGTATATTTTTATCGCATGGTGATGAATTGATATCGGCTGAAAATTGCCAGGTGCCATCTAAAGATATTTTCTTTGCCTGTGCCGAACCTGCAGGAGATATCCGGTTTAATTTAAAAATCTGTTGCTCAGCCGTGGTGTAGCTGATTTTCTGAATCTGTGCTTGTGCCGTACTTCCAAGAACGAACAAAGCAGCAAGTAATTTAAAACGTTTCATTTGTGTGTGTTTAGTTTAATCAATTACATAATGCCGTAAGTTTCAAAAGCTTCCTTAGCACTCATACCCTCCAATATTTTCTTATATACAAGCTTCTCTCCCCGGGCCTTTTCAATTGCGAGGCTAAATATCTCTGTTTCCCGTTCCTTAGGCACAATACAGACACCGTCAATGTCCCCCACCACAATATCGCCCGGGTTCACCCGAACTCCCCGCACTTCAATCGGTGTCCTGAAATCGATCACTTTACCACGTGGTGCCTGGTCCTGTGCATAACAACCATAAGAAAACGTTGGAAAATTTAATTTCAAAATTCCATTTGTATCCCTCGAGTACCCGTCAACAACTGCACCCGCAGCACCAAGTTTTAAGGCCCTCGCACTCATCAGTTCTCCCCATAATGCATAATCAGGCGATGCACCGGCACAGATGTAAACTTCATCTTTTTTGAGATCATCAAGTGCATCCAGCATTAGCCCGAAAGGCTGTTTTAAAACCGGATTGTTACTTACATAACTTCCGGGCTCCTGTACATCGGCCTCTAAAACTGTCATTGCCCTACCCGCAATAAACATATCCGCACGCAAAGGCTGTATTTGCGGAGGTAAAAACTGGCGTAAAAGCCCCAGCTTATCCATTATATCCCCAATTACCGCCGTATATAATTCATCCCTTATAATTTTAAAAAGCGATTCGTCATTACTCCATTTCATATATTAATTCAGTATTGTTTTATCTCTCAAAATTCCATGATTTTAATGACGAATTAGCCATCCCTTTTACCCACTATTAAAACTTTTTTACCATATTTCACATAAAAAATCCTTAAAAAAGGATAATAACAAACAAATATTGGGTACGGGATATATCTATCTTGTGCAGATAGCCTTTGCATAGCTATTGGGATAAAGGGGCTTACTTCTTTAATTTACCGCGGTATTCGGAGGGCTTCATACCTTTTATCCCTTTAAAGAATTTGTTGAAATTAGTCAGGTTATTATATCCGCTCGAAAAACAAACATCTGTAATGGAATAGTCTGCATTCTGCAGCAATTTACAAGCATGACCGATCCTTATTTCGTTGATAAACAGTGTGAGTGACTTCTGTGAACGTGCTTTGAAGAACCTGCAAAAAGAATTTGTGGTCATGTTACAAAGGTCGGCCACCTCTTTCAATTGAATATCACGTTGAAAGTTTTCCATTAAAAACTGATAGACCTTGTTTATCCTGTTATTATCTTTTTCCTCATACTGGTTTTTAAAGACAACACTTGCCAGATAGCTGTATTCTGTGGAATTACTTAGTATCTCTATAATCTTAACAACGGAAACGATTCTTTCAAAACCATTCTGATGGCGCAACTGAAGTAAAACAGCTTTGATTTTTTCATTTGTATCGCCGGTAAATTTCAATCCTCTGCCTGCGCGGCCAATCAAATCTTGTGCCCGGGACAGGGTATTCTGATCATCAGTTAAATTGGTTAAAACATTTGTCGGAAAATAAATCACAGTCGATTTTACCGCCCCGTCCTTGCTGTTCAAAAAGCTTTTATCATTTTGCCAGATATGCGGAAGGTCTGGCCCCATAAAAACAAGGTCATTGTCCTCAAAATCTCCAATATGATCCCCAACTATTCTTTTCCCATAACTTTTTTCAATCCAGACCAACTCACACATATCGTGAAAATGGAAGGAAGAAATCAGCATATGGGTATCCAATTGTTTAATCCTTATACTCTTGGCTCCAGCCGGATGTACATCAATTAGTTCGGGCTTCATTTTAAATACGCTACGTTAATTACAACTAATTTAGTAATATAAATTAAAGGAGCCCAAAAATCAGGTAAAAAAGTTTAACAATTTACATGTAGCACGTCAGTTAAACCTATTATTTTGTTTTTTTAACAGGTTTAGGAAAATAATCAGTACTGCTTTTTCTGCTACCATTATCGTAAAATAAAGCGTAACGAATTCCCTGCCCTTTGTTTAATATTACCGGTTGTTTATAAACCGGTGATTGCATATTTACTTCCGATCCATCAATTGTATACCTGATTGTACTTAACCCAGTAGGGTCTGTTAGTGTAACACGAACCGTTGTACTATCCGCACTAACTACCGTCTCCCTTACCGGAACCGGAATCCTAAATTTTATCCCTTGCTTATCATACCTTTGATATTGGGTGTTCAAGCGGCTTTTAAAACCGGTAAAGTTTTTCAATGACTTTGGTGTCCAGTTTATTTCTGAAAGGGCAGCTATGCGGGGGAATACCATGTATTGAAAATAGTCCTCCGTACCAATAAACTCAGTCCATAAATTCGCTTGTGCACCTAGAATATGCTTAGCTTCATTTTCAGTCAGTGCCGGATGTACAGGCTCAAAGGCATAAGCACTATCCAAAGGCACCCAATAGCCAATTGCCATAGGCTCGATCTTAGGTTCTGCCTGATAGCCATCAAAATACAAGTGTGAGTAAGGGGACATGATGGCGTCATGACCACTTTTAGCAGCTTTCAAACCACTTTCAACACCTAACCATGAATGTACTGTAGCATTGTCGGCCAGGCCTCCCTGCATAATCTCTTCCCACCCGATTATCTTTTTCCCTTTGCTATTAATGAATTTTTCCATCCGTTGTATAAACCAGCTTTGCAATGCTGCTTCGTCTTTTAAGCCTTCCTGTTTCATTCTGGCCTGACATTTCGGACATTTTTTCCAGGCATCATGGGGCGCTTCATCTCCGCCAATATGGATATACTGAGATGGGAATAATGGCATCACTTCATTCAGAACATCTTGTAAAAAGGTAAATACCGAATCGTTACCGGCACAGTACAGGTCTTTGGAGACACCCCATACTTTCCTGACTTCAAACGGCTTACCATTTTCAAAACTTGTTTTCCCGCAAGCAAGGTAAGGATAAGCTGTAATAGCTGCCACTGAGTGACCTGGCATTTCTATTTCCGGAATTACCTCTACAAATCTGGATCCGGCGTAGGCCACCACCTCTTTAATCTGTTCCTGGGTGTAATATCCTCCATATCTGATGCTGTCTACATCTTTCTGTCTGTTTGGGCCAATCTGCGTCCCATTTCTATAAGCAGCAATTTCCTGCAAACGAGGATATTTCTTTATTTCTATTCTCCATCCCTGGTCTTCCGTCAGATGCCAGTGAAACTTATTCAGCTTATGCATAGCCAGCTGGTCGATAAATTTCTTAATAAAATCAACAGAAAATATATGGCGGCAACTGTCAAATAACATTCCCCTCCAGCTAAACCTAGGCTCATCTTCGATAATTACACAGGAAAGTTTTTTAGCACCCTTAACCGGAACCAATTGTATTAGCGTCTGAATGCCATAAAAAAGACCATTTTCTGTACTTGCTTTTATCTTTACACCATTTACAGCCACTTCTACCTGATACCCCTCTTTAGCGGCAATATTTGGGTCAATAATCAACTGAATAACTTTGGCTCCTTTCTGCATCCACATCCCTGTACGCAATCCCGGTTCAATTCCGCAGGTTTCTTTTAATGCTGATTGCGCCAAAGTTGCCAGCCCCTTCAGATTTGCTGAGGGATAACTGATATATACATTTTTATCAATGGTAAAACTCCCTTCCTGATATTCCATTTTTGCAGGTAAGGGAATTAATGATGGGCGGGTTTGTGCAAATAATCCGGTACTGCAAATTACCAGAAGGGCAAAAGATAATAGTTTGTTCATGAGTTAAAAATAGGCTTATTTGGTCAGGATTAAAAACATCTCACAATTAATGCAGTCCAATATTTACAAAAAAAATAGACCGGCGTTAAGAGCCGGTCTATTTTTATCTGCTAAATTAAAGTGCTACTTTAAAAACTCTATTTCAAAATCCTTCAGAAAAGGTTTTCCGTCAATACCATATTCGGGAAGAATCTTTACATTCATCCAATACATAGTTAACGCGCCAATATCCGCTGAAGTACTAACCAACGAGTAACCTGCAGCATTCGCATCAACATTCGACTGAGAAGGTGCATTTTGTCCCAATGCAGTCCATTTAAAAGCGCCGTATATTTTCATATTATAGCCAGTAGGCGCCTTATTTAAGAAAACACTTTCAGCCCCTTCATCCATCGGCCAATAGCCGATTAATGTATTATAGTTTGGATGCTGTTTAATGTCTTTTAAATTCAGGTTTGTTTTTATTGTCTGCTCATCCAAAGCTGTTTGAAAGTATGCAAGATTACCAGCATAGAAATCAATAGCTGCATTATTGTCCACATTTCTCCAGCCTATTTTTAACGCTTCTGGTGATGTCATCGGCTTGCCATTCATATTAACTGCCGCTACGGTAGCAATACCGTCAGTATAGGCGATTAAATTTCTTGTCGTCGTATTTATACGTTTCATTGTTATTGTCAATGTATGCCATGAACCATCTGTCAGTGTCGCCTGATCTCCGGTATATCCACCATTATAATAAGGTTTCCACAATTTCGCCCAGGTTCCCATTGTCCAGCCATTTACTGCCCCTATCGTTCCTGCACCATAGCCGTTGCCTTTTGATAGAAATCCAACATAGCCAGGCGATGCTGTTATAACTTTAATTTGCATTTGAACAGTAAAGTCCTTATCATTTCCTGCATCGTACAGACCTTTATCATTTAGTGCGGCCGCATAAACATTTTTCCCGGTAAAGAAGACCGTATTGAAACCCACCTTTTTCAATTCCTGTTCCTTTATGCTTTTGTTGTAGGCCATGATGAACCCGCTTGAAGGATTTGCATCATTTCCACCATGGTTTGATGTAATCAGCACCAGCCAGTCTTCCTTATCATAAGATTTTCGTGCTTTAATCGCAGTCATGATATTGCCAATATATTCATCCGCCTTTAACACCGCAGTCTTGAATTTTGGATTACCAGCAATAAATCCGCCATCATTCCCCGCGGTAATAGTTTCTCTGAAATTAGCTACCACAACTCCCAATTGAGGATTTGCGAGGAGTGCAATTGTAGAGTCCTTAACGGCGAGATCTGAGCTTACCACAGGACTAAAGTCAGCAACCTTAACGTAATTCCTAAGTCCGGCGTAGGCCGTAACTACAGCGGTTTTAGTGCCTTTTTCACTACTGATATAATCTAAGATATTCCTTCTGATATTTACGGCGTCATGCTCTCCGGCGTTAGGATCGGGGGTGATCTGAAAATCATCCGTAGATACACTATGGTTAGCATAAGATGCACCGGTAACCATTGAAGTCCAGGTAGAAGCATCTGTAGAAACCGAAGATTTCAATACACTTAATGAATACTTACTATTTTTTTTCAGCTCCATAATATTTGTAGGGGCTATCCCTTGTAATTCGGCTCCCGGCAGGCCATCGATACTGATGATCAGCACCTTTCTGGAAACGATGTTCAAAGTCTTTGGCTCTTCGTAAACCGGAGGTGGGTTATCATACTTTTTACAACCAGCCAATGCCAGCGTGGCAATCATTATATATATTAATCTTTTCATCATTAAATATTTTAAAATAATAAACCTACTTCCGCCACACTCGCAAAAGCATTAGCTGTATACCCGTTTTTGATTAAAAATTTCACGAATCTTCCTGACTTTGCACCAGATGGAAAAACATAATTATAGGGTGCAACATCATTCGGTACAGTAAGGGTACCAGCACTTGTATAGCTTACATTATCATCACTCACCAATACTTCGATGTCTTTTACACGGCCGTTTGTAGCTGAAGCCCTTTGGGTTAGCGTTACTCCTCTAAAAGGAACAACTCTGGTTGCAACTGGAGTAGAGATTACGATAGTAAAAGGATAGGTTTGCGACGCATTGGGTGCAGGACTATATTGAGAATGCCAAAAAGTATCAGGCTTTCCGTCTACTAAATTTGTTCCCGCGGCAGTGGCACCATCCGAAGTTTGCACAGAACTAACCGAGACAAATGTTAAAGGAACCGGATAATTCGCTATACCAGTACCACCTGTTTTATTCAGAATATCATAGGTCCAGATCGGATCTTTTAAGACAGGATATTTGTTCGCTATGGCTTTTTGCGATACCGTACTGACTTGAATGCCCCAAGCCATAAAAAATGGAATAAGATCTGTTTTTGCAGATTCGCAAACACTCTCGTAAAAGAAGTCACGTTTAATCTGATCACTGTTTGAAAGCCTTGGCGCATGCCTTGCTTTTACATATAAATCTGTAATGATTTTATATTTACCATCTGGGTTAAACTTCTCCATCAACTGTACAAAAGGGACAGTTCTGGCAAAAGCCCCTTCTCCGTCGCTACTGTTTAGACCAGTCTCGAAAACCTTGACACCACTAGAAGCGGCAAACGCCAGGCCGTCCGCATTCCAGTTATTAGGTGGATGAAGGATTTTGAAATCCTGACCATAAAATTTGGCCACCTTATAAGAAAAAAGATTATTTGTAACTTCTCCAAGTGCCGACCAGTTCCAGGTCGTATTCTGTTGGCAGTTATGGCCAAACTCATGATAAGTACCCCAGTTTGGTTTTGGTTGATTAGTTCGCAACTGATTTAAGCTTACCCAGGTTTGAAACCACTCGCTATCGTTGTAATTGTACAAGCCCATAAAAGGGAAGCCCGAGTGGCCCGCAGCAGATGGGAAACCCGAAATCTGTATGTCGACCGTTCCACGCCAAGGACCTTGCGGACTCCTGTCTATCAAATCTTCCGCATCGTCTGATAAACCCATCCAGGCATTATAATGCTGTTCAAAAATGTTGTTCCATTCCTGCATCAGTTCGCTAGGTTTGGTTAATGGGTCTCGTGCGGAGGTGAATTTTGCCACCAGGAGGTCTCTTGGTACCGTAAAAATAACCCGCTTACACCTTAATTCCAGCCAGGGTACCAAAGATGATTTTACTTTCGCCATCCAGTCTGCGTCATTACTTTCACCCAAAATAAAATCAGGTGCAACACAGGCATTCGAGATGGTAAAAGTTACTAGGTATGGATCTGTTGACGTCTCTGAAGATCTGTAAGCCCTATCCGCCAATATATAAATATAACCTCCATATAAATTCCGGACAAAATTCACTCCGGAATAAAGCTGCTTTCTGGTATAAATTACCGGATCTCTCAATAATGGAGATAACCCGGAAAGGTTATCTGTATGTACGCCAACCTGCACAGACAAACCATCAATTCCAGCTGGAACAACAATTTTGACCAACTCACCAGGAGCCGCATAATAACCGGTACTCAATTGTGGCTTGGGCGCAACGGAAATCCGCAACACTTCAGCGGTCTGCGCTGTAAAATTGAGATTAAGCGTAAACTGTGCATTTTGCACACGAGGTTCAGCCTGATCTACCAAGCCGGGAAATACCCGGGCTTTGGAATACATTGACTTATCGATCACCCTCATGTTCGTATCAAGAACACCATCGGCAACATTGCCAGAGTCATCTGGATAACCATCCGGCACTTCATAACCATATTTCTTACAAGCAGTAACTAGCAGCAGTAAGGACAAGGCAAATATTTTAGTTAACTGATTAAATTTCATCATCTTAATGTTTTAATTAACTGGTAGGTAGGATTATGGTTGGACTATATAGCTTGCCTTCTAAGCCCCATTGAGCTGGAACGGCAATATTCAGCCAGTTATAGATCAATACCGGGATATCAACACCATTAGGTACCGCGCTATAAGCTTGTTGTGTAATGTTGCCTCCCACATTTGGAGATAACTCATTGAAAGTAGACCAGGTTACATTACTGGTAAGTGTAAAATTGTTGTTTTTACCAGACTTATCTTTTAAAACCACACCACTTCCCTCGTCGCAGGGCCACCAGCCAACAAGGTTATTCGGATAGGCGATATTAAGTGATATTTCCTTTTTCATATTAGTGATGATCTCGACATCTGTCATGAACATATTATAGATCGCTAAATCCCTAAAAAGAAAATTGGTATTATAGTTAGCTGCAGTACTAGTATTAGTGCCTATTTTTAACGAACCAGTATTGGTTAAATTTACTGTAACAGGTAAGCTATAAGTTCCTCTTTTAACCCCATCAGAAAATTGGGTAACTGTTCTTTCTCCATTAACAGTCGTTACCCTTGCCGCTATGGTATGCCACAATGCGTTGCGTATTAGACTTACGTCTGGCCTGTTTGCATTGATATTTCCAAAATCATTTTGGTAAGATGTTCCTGAAAAAGAAAAGGCCCAGCCAGTAGAACTTAAACTCCCAAAAGTTGGCGTTTTAGCACAGAATAATGGCCAGCTCGTATTTACACTCGCATCATTTCTTACTTTAAACATGATCACATAATCTCCACTGGTACCAAAATTGCCTATAGCTGTGTTTGTAAGTGTTGCATTGGCTGTTGTGGTACCAGTTGAAATAAATCTTGGTGCAACACCTACAAATGGATAACTGTTATCATCTGGTTTGTCAATTCTGAATGAAGAAAATCTGGGATTATAGAAAGCAACGTAAGTATTTCTCGATACGTCCGAATAAATATTCGATCCGGGAGCCCCCCCTGAGGCTCCCCCTCCTTTATTCGATGCAACTACAACGAGCCAATTTTCACCGGCATAACCTTGCCTGGCTTTCATTGCAGTCAAAATCTCGCCGATATATCCATCAATATTTCTTATTGCATTAGCATAACTTGCTGTACCAGCAGTATAACCATCTGCAGCACCCGCTATTTCTGCACTATGAAACTGAGCAACAATCAAAGAGGAATTACTCGATTTCAGATCATTAACTGTAGCTGTCTTTACAGCCTCATCGTTGGCTACATTTAACTTTTCTGTAGCGTCTACCGCTAATTTATCGTTAAAAATGGCCGTAGAAGCTATTGAAATCGTTCTGGCATTGCTAACACTACTTTTAATCCTGCTAAAAATAGTTGGTGTAGCCTGCAGGTTCAAGCCCGAAAAATCTTCTGTGCTTACATTATGTTTGGTATATTCCACCCCGGTAAGCATACTTGTCCAGGCCGAAGCATTGGTCATCACATTAAGATTGTCATCAGCCAACCCATCATAGCTATAGGTAGCCCTTACATTTATTTGGGTCAGATTAGCGGGCGCCAGATCTCTGATCGCAGCACCTGTTACGCCATCTAAAACAATATAGAGCACCTTTTTACCGGCACCTCGCCCTACTGTATCATTCTTAGAGGTAGGTGGGAGTGTATTTTCAAAGTCCTTGTTGCAGCCCGGGCTGATCAGCAGCAAGACCAGAACTGAAAATATCCCTAAAGCCTTTAAAGTCAATGCGGAAGTAAATAATTTATTCATATCGTTATAAATTGATAAAACCTATTAGTTAGAAAAATTTAAGCGCAGCAAATTGCGGGGCAATGCGGTATTGAAGCGGAAAATATCACCAACTAAAATCACTTTAGAACCTGTTGCAGTTGCCGTCTCTACCATATCATATACCCTACCTACAAAGCCACCCGTGTTATTATAACCCACAGCCAGTTGTCCATTGGCCTCCAGCACCATAAAACCTTGTCTTAAATAGGTACCGTACCGGTTAAATGAACCTGCAACGATTATCCTTCCATTATCAAGCTGTCCTGCAAAACTAGCGATACCACCTGTGATACCTTGTGGAACAAAACTAGAAACGTTAGCCCCATTTTTATCCAACAGGTTAATCCCTGCAGCAGCTTTACCATTAAAAGTTGTAAATGCTCCTGAAATTACAATCTGTTGATTTTTTTCATTATATCTAATGGAATAGACATCACCATCTGCGCCAACCCCGACATTAAAACTGTTGTCTACACTTCCATCAAGATTTAACCTCACAATCCGATTGGCCGGCGTACCATTAAAAGAGGTAAAATTACCCACCAGGATCAATTGCCCGTTGCTCTGCATCATGGCATCATTTATCGCTCCGTTGGCAGCAGCCTCACTTTGCCGGGTTGTTTTATTATAGTGAAAAGTAGAATCCATTGCACCTTCCATATCTACCCTCACCAGCTGTCGCATACGCGTCAAATCATAAGCCTTGTCATCGTATGTCGAATTGCGGAGATACAGGCGTTTATAGTTCAGAAAGTTGCCCACAAAATATATCTTGTCATTAAAGACAAATGATTTTCTTACCACTCCATCCACACCGGCATTAAATGCGCTGAGTGTATCCCCGTTTTTATATAATTGTTCTGGTTTTGGGTTCACAATATCTGTCACCACTGTTGTATCTAAAGAACCGTCAGCATTCAGTCTCGCAATGCTATTAAGCGTCTGGCGATTGGTACGGGTAGAATTATAAGCTGAAAAATATCCCGAAATAATAAACTTACCTGAATAAGTCCCGCTCGGGATTCTTGTGATCGAAGTAATCGTTTTGAGGCCTCCCACAGCTCCACTACCAAACTTAACTGCGTCTGTAGAATAGGTTCCGTCGGCCAGCATTTGGGCTATACCACCATTTGGTAAAGCGGTAGTTCCTTTGAGCTCGAAACTATTAAATGCGCCAGTTACGAAATAACGCCCGCTTGGTAGGGGTTCAATGTCATAAACAGTACTGGATCCGATGGTATTGGTCGCACCGTTCACAACTTTCCAGCTTGCATCAATTTCTAATTTCCCTCCAATTTTAACAATAGGGCCAAAAAATGTCTGGTTTTGGGAAGCAATCCACATACTGCCGGTACTTGCGTCTGCCGGTACTTTAAAAGTTAATGTAGAGTCGTTCGTGGAGGCAGTTATAACTTCAGCTTCTACTTCGTTTACATATACCTTAAAATCGTTCAGGTATTTTTCCAGTCCCTTTACTTTCAGTGTAAGCACATCGCCTACCTTTACCATTTCCGGTTCCGTAGTTTTAGAAATAAATGTAATCTCTAATGGTTTCTTCCCTCCGGCATAGGGATCTTCTGCCAGACCTGCACTTTTCTTACAAGAAACAGCAGCTATTGCTAAGCACACCAGGCTTAAAAACAACTTAAATCTATATTTTTTGTGAGTTAACATTTTCTTTGATTTATGATCATGATTATTAAACCTATTGCGTAGGTGGATTGATGCCTGCGGATATTACCTGTTCTATAAACGCACCGACATCGAAACCAAAGTTATGCCTCACCGTATTGAGCACATGTAGCACACCATTGGTTGGTTGTATATCTGATGTAGCGATGGGGGCGTTCATTAAAAATGCTTGTGGGTTAGATAAATCCGGAATATAGGCCAGAAACAATTGGCGATAACCTGCATAGGCCACTCTCGAAATTTCTGCCCCTTTATCATTGTAAACTACCGCATCGTTAAAGATCACTCCAATATTCATGGTCCTGTTTCCGTACGACGTATAGCCCTGGCCAGGGTAGGCAAGGTACGACAAGGTATCTCTTTGAGGATAATCTTTCAGTCGGTTAGAGCCTTTAAAAATATATTGTGAAAGCACATTCTTCCATACCTGTGGCTTAATCTGTGAGAGTTGGGAGACCGTATCTTTACCGTAAGTTCTTAAATAAGCATTTAAGCGTTTAATGGATTTAAAGATAGAACTACTTGGTGGCGCAAAGAAGGTAATGTTCTCTTTGCTGATTACATCGTTCATACCGGCAAGGTTGATCACCATTAAAGTAGAGTCAAAAAAAGGCTTTTTATCCTGCAGATATTGTAATATGTTTCCATCGTATTTTGCTTCATGAATACCTGTCTCTACGTAATATTTTTTACAGCTGGTCAGCGCAAGGAATGCGAGCGACAGTACAAGCAATATTTTATGTTTGTTTTGCATAATCATAATTATTAGTTCCAAAAATTATTGCCAACCAGATTCGGGTTTGCACCACGTTCGGCTGCATCGATAATTAACGGCCATGTCCAGGCACCTGAATTTAGGTTGCTCACTGAAATTGGCGTTTTGGTGAATTCCGGATTTGCAACCCGCTTTGTTCTCACCAGGTCGAAGAAGAATTGCCCTTCTCCTATCAGCTCTCTACATCTTTCCCGATAGATTTCGTCTTTTAGATCCTGTGCGCTTAAGGTGATTTCTGGTGCAAATGCAGCTTTCCTTACGCGATTTAAAAAATCTTTTGCCCCGTTATCATCTCCAAGCTCGGCAAGGGCTTCAGCCGTCAACAGATAACAGTCAGGCAACCTGAAAATAATTGCGCTGTCATCACTAGTTACCGAAATAGCTGAACCAGAACCGGTTGTATAAAGGTTGATGAATTTTTTAAACTGAAACGTGCCGTTTTGCGAATCATAGTTTTCAAACCAGGTGGCCAACCTCGCATCCGGAATACCGGGAGGATAAGTCTTACGCATATAGTCGCTGGTATAAGTCATGAAACTGGTCGACTTGGTTGGGATCCCCTGATAAGGAAAATGCGCGAAGAAATATGAAAATACAGCTGGTTGGGCAAAGGCCTCGCCATAGGTAACATCCTGGAGTACACCGAATAGATTTTCAGTACTACGCCCTTTAAAAATCTTCATTGTATTTTCAGGGGTAACATCCAGTATTTTATAATTACTGTAGGTATCTAACTCTTTGGCCAACTCTTCTACAGCTCGATAATATTGATCTTTATCAGCTGTATCCCAGGCCGCAGCCCACATATTCAAATGCATCAGTAAGGCAACCGCCGAAGCCCTTGTTGGTCTGAAACCATTCAATGTGCCATCAGAGTAAACGGTAGGCAGATCATTTTTAGCGGCCGACATATCGGCGATACACTTTTTCATGACCTCTACCTGAGGCGTTCTTCCTAAGGGTTTACTGTGGTAAGCCTCTGTATAATAAACTGCATCGCCGAATAATTTACAGATAAACATGTAGCTTAAGTTTCGCATAAACACAGCCTCAGCTTTATATCTTTTTCTATCTAATTCGGATATACTCGATGAAGGCACCTTATCAATCTCGAAATACATAATATTCGATGAGGCTATGATATCATACCAAACTTTCCAGTCCATGATATCTTTGAGTATTCCAGGGTAGTTCGGACTATTGAAATTTACTGAACTATTAGTCGTATTCAGGATGGTTCTCATGTCGTTAGAAATAAGCGCACTAACCACCGTTGAACCTTTAGTATTGTCCATTCCCAACAAGTTAACGTTGTTCCCCCTAATTTCAAGGGCAGGAAAAAACATCTTATCTGTGTACCTGAAAAAAGTGGGTACACCCGCTACCTTATCTTTCAACCGGGCATATATACCATTGGTGAATTTCTCTACGTCATCACGGGTTTTCCAAAAGTTATTTCCCGACTGAGCTTCAATCGGTGTAACATTTAAGAATTTTTTACATCCGGCGGCGATGAAAACCATTGCTGCGAACATTATCACGTGCTTCATTTTTTTCATTTTCATGTTTAGCAATTTTAAAATTCAATATTTAAACCCAGTGTAAATTGTTTTGGCGTTGGATACCCTCCGGAATCATCTCTACCCAAACTGGTCACATTTTCAGGGTTAGGCCCGGTATAGCGAGTAATAAAACCAAGGTTGGCAGCAGTAGCATTTACGCTAACCCTGTTCATCCCGTAACGTTTGGTAAAATCCTTCGGTAAAATATAATACAGCTTTACAGAGTTTAACTTGAAGTACGAACCGTCTTCCTGAAATACAGTCTGATTTAATCTGAACGGTTTGATCACCGAGGCCCTTACAAAATCCATTGGATTGGCGTAGGTAGCCATATCACCAGCTCTTTGCCAATAATCCAATCCTTCCAATGGAACCAGGGCACCTGAATTCCATGGACTGCCAAAATTTACCAACTGCTTAGCTAAAGGATTATTTATAATATCACGGATTAAAGTGAAGGAAGTATTTACTTCTAAGCTCCAGCTTTTCCATGTCAGATTAGACATTAAGCCCCCTGTTACCTGTGGCTGTGAGTTTCCCGCAATAACCTTGTCATTATCATCCAATACATAGTTCCCGTCCAGATCTGTAAAAATCGGGTCACCGGCACGGAAATAATTCAGCGCTCCCGTGCCACCTGTCCGGTAAGGCAAACCAGTTAAAGGATCTACAGGAACCTGGCTATTGGTACTATACACACCTTTAGTGTTGAACAGATAGTTAGAAAGCGAATTGGTTCCTAAGCGATAATAAATATCCTGCCCTGAAGATTTATCGTAATAAATCAAATCACGCAAACCATCCGGTAATTTCGCCAGGATTTCCCTATTGATCGCAAAATTACCCGATAAAGCCCACTTAAAAGGACTATTGTCGCTTAACGGGCGCACAGTAGCTTGAAACTCCCAACCATAGTTTACGTTACTGATCTCGTTAGAAGCCACGCTTTCAAATGAATTGGTACTCGATATATTTTTATACCTGAAGATATTATCGTTTTGTTTATAATAAGTATCAAATACAACTGAGAGACGGTTTTCGAAAAGACCAAAGTCTACCCCGGCATTATAAGTTGTAGCCTTGGTAGGTTGTAGATCCAGATTTGGCAATCTTTTTAAATCTAACATGATGGAATTGGCATTGTTGTAACGGGCTCCTCCAGCATATTTACCATAGGCATCAAAAACATTACCTACCGGCTGGATATTAGATCCGTAACTTAAACGTATATCAGCGAACTCAACCCATTTCACGTTTTCCAGAAACTTCTCTTTGTTAAAATTCCATTTAACGGATATGGAAGGATTGGCAATATACCCTGCATTTTCCCCGTTAGAAGAGTTTGCGTCCAAACGGTAGTTGAGGTCTAAAACATATTTTTGCTTATAGTTATAAGAGAAGGCACCGGCAAAAGCGACACTTCTTTCGTCTTTGTAATCAATAGTTCCTCCTAATGAAGTAAGGTAGTTTGTCATATTGGTCAAAGGCCCCCTTAACTGATCGTTTACCCCTCTTTGGTTCAGCATCGCATCTGCTTTAAAAAAGCTTGAATTGATCTCTGTAAATGCGAATAAGTTAAAAGTATGTGCATCTTCTCCTGCTTTATCCAGTATCGAATAAACGTAAGAAAACTGGTTCCGGTTGTATAATTTGGTAGCGCGGTCATTGTAAGTATAATACTCAGACTGGTTGCCATTTAAAGCTGCCGGCGAAAAATTATCTTTTGTACTTGAGCTATTTGTATAGTTCAGAAATGTTGCGATCCTAAAATTATGGAACAACTCATACTCTGCATTAATGGTTGCGAAAGTCTGTAAAATCTTGTTGTCATTATCTGTTCTGAGCTGTGCAAGTACACCACTTGAGGAAGAATACAATGAAGGCGAAGGCAATAGTGAAGATGCAGCGCCCGTTGCGGCAATTCCACTATTCAATAAACCATTTCCACTACCCGTTTGCTGCTTTTGAATCGAGTTCTGCAACTGCCCGGTTAATTTAAATTTACGGGTCGGGTTATAGGTCATATTCATGTTCAGGTTATAACGCGAATAGCCTGTATTTTCCTGAATTCCCTTTTCATCGAACACCCCTAAACCTACTTTATAATTAAAGGCGAGATCTCCTCCGGAAATATTCACATTATGTGTCTGGTTGAAAGTGTTTCTATAGAAATAAGACTGCCAGTCTGTTGAATTGTTAAAATAAGCATTCAAACTATCTGACAATAATGGAGTGTTATTGATCATATCAATCGCATGATAATAAGCGGTATCGTTCTGTAAAATCTGACGAATTCTTTGCAACCTTTCGCCCTTTCCTCCGATTACATTACGCAATGTAGGTACCATAGACATGAACGTTGCACCACTATACCTTACTACCGGCACTTTTGAGTTCCCTCGCTTGGTGGTCACCAAAATTACCCCATAAGCACCTTTAGACCCATACAGCGCCGTAGCCGCCGCATCTTTCAGCGTTGTAATCTCTTCGATATCTTCAGGTGGAATTTGTGAGATCGGGGACACTCCCGGTCCAGCCTGCTGGAAACCATAAGAATAATTGGTATTGTCATCAACCGGCACACCATCAATTACAAATAACGGAGAGGTTGGTGTTAAGAAACTAGAGCTTCCTGAGCCAGAAACATCGATATTAGAAATACCACGTAAAGTGATTGAGCCCCTGAAACCCGGTGCCCCTGTATTATTCTGAATATTAAGACCCGCGACCTTACCTTGTAAAAGGGACATGATATCACTTGCAGGTTGCCCCTGTAAGTCTTTTCCCGAAATGGTAGTTGCCGAACCCGTTGTCAGGGCTTTTGTTTTGGTCTGGTAACCCATGGTAATTTTCACTTCATTAAGCTGGTTATCATCAGCCTGTAAAGTCAGATTAATCGTAGGTCGGTTGTTCACCTTGATGGTCTGTGTTACATAACTTAGAAATCTGAAAGTGATTTCCGCCGTTGGCGCCACAGTCACTTTGTACCGGCCATTTCCATCAGTCTGGGCGATCACCTTACCGCCGCTTACCAGCGTTACACCGGGCATGGTTTCTTTTTTCTTGGATTGACCATCGTAAACCACACCCGTAACGGCAATTTGCTGCTGCCCGTATGCCAGATTATGAAACCCAATAAAAAGTAATGCTATTGCTATATTGTAAAAATACTTCATCGGAAATTTGTTTTGTTTAGATCTAATTGTTTTCATTAGTCATTCTCAAATTTTGGTTTATCAGTCCTAAACCAGAAGATGATCTCCCAGTCGCCCTTTTCGAAGATTCGGAAATTCAACGACACGTAACATTCCTGTAAAACACCCCCGAAACCCAGCCTGTTGAATTTAAATATCGAAGTCGCCCGGTCTCCCGCTACTGTAGTGTACCTGGTAGGATAAGTAGTTAAGGGAATCGGATAAGCCACTTCATATTTAACTTTAGTAGCATCCTTAACCATATTAAAGCCGTGAACTACATTCGCCCAATCGGTACGGACAAACTTATTCGGATCAATCGTTTGAAACAGGGTATCCACAAATTTGAAAGTTATACTATGGCCCGAATAGCCAGGTGTACCAGCCGGGATTTTATTAAAAAGCACCCGTACATCATTAGAGTTTAAAAATTGCTTTCTTTTTTCGCCTACAATAAATATCCCTGAGGGGCTAACCGATGTAGAAGTAGCCTGACCTGTTATGGGATCCAAATTTGATGGCTCATACGGCCGTTCACGAAGCGGGCTGAGGCGGAAATTCTGAAAATATTTTCTGCCACCGGAATTAGACATCTCTACATCAAAAACATAGCCCGAATCAGGTTGTGCCTTCAACATATTTGAATTGGCCTCTGCCCACATCAGAAACTCTCCGGAGTGCGGGCGGACTTCAAACAAAGGGTGGTTCTCTGTCACACGCTTTGCTTCGATTTCTTCCAGGGACTTTTCTGTGCCATCATAAGCAGTTTTCCATACTTTAACAGGATATAACTTTGTTAATTCGGGCGCGGCTTCCCCTGTAAACGTGCGCATGTTCACAATTTTAAAATCCAGGGGCCTGCTGGAGTTACCGTTGGTGAAAATATTGGTAAACAAAGTATTTCTGCCCAGGGTTGGTTGGTATACGTATTGTGTGTATTGGCTGTCAGGGGCAAGCGACAACCTGTTGTCAGGCAAATTTTTCTTGCACGACACCAATAGTATCATTCCGCTTGCCAGTATTATTCCTATACCAAATAAGTATTTATTTGTTTTCATCTTCGTAAAGCTATTTGTCTAACCTGATTGTAAATTCGTCGAATCCAAAATTGTGCAACGGGCTCAAAATATTGATCGTCGCATTATCCGTGTTAATATTAACCGCATTGGTCATCGTTGTTACCCAATCGGCCTGAAAAATTGAACCATACATGTCGCTATACTCAAGCGCCGTGGCCCCACCTCCAATATAACCTGAGGTACTCGATTTTACTGCTTTAATATGCATCGGGTAATTTATAATGATCGCATTAAAACGCAAACCGTCAACAAAGTTTATATAGGCGTCACTGGTTCTGTTTCCCCTAATGATATATTTGCAGAGCATAGTCCCCAGTTGATCGAAATCCGCATTGCGAATATTAACATCCGGTTTACCCGCAGCCTTCCTGATTTTGTTCAGGTATTTAAAAGAAGCCGCGAAGTTTTCGTTTACAGGCGCAAATATGGTGAGCTTCTGATTGGTTAAGGAATCTTTTAAAAATGGATAGCGGTCTAAAACCAGTAACAAGGAGTCGAAGGTATTGGGCTTAGATTTTAAATAATCCAAAGCCGAGCCTTTAAAGGTCTGCGCAGTATTCTTGTAGTCATAATATTCTGAGTCATTTTTTTTACATGCACCCAGGCAAATGGCCAGCATTACTAACAACGACCATAGGCTGCTCTTATATAATTTTCTTTTCATCATCTTATAAATAATTATTGCCAGTATGGATTTGGGGTAATAAGGGAGTTCGCATTGATCACATCTTGTGACACAGGCCAATAGATACCACCTGCCTGTTCAAATTGTCTGAACGTAAGCGGCACGCCGTTTTTCCGGACGAATGTTCCACTGGGGTTCTTAATCCTGTTATACCTCACAATGTCATACCACCTGCTTCCTTCTCCCATTAGTTCTCTTCTTCTTTCCTCAAAAACCGCATCAACAAGGTCCTTCGTAGAACCCGGGTCATAAGGTGTTGTTCCCCGTAAATTTGCTGCTCTGTTTAAGGCTTCAATAGCCTTATCCCTTTTACCAAGTACTGCGAATGCCTCAGCCTTAAGTAAGGTAATTTCTTCTAAGCGGCTGAACAGCATGGTTGAGCTGAATAGCGTTAAATTGCCGGAAGTTTCAGCGGTATAAATCACCTTGATTTTACTAAAAATAGGCTGTTCCGACGTGAAGTTGGTAAAGTAATTGGCCCGGTATAAGCCATTAATAGGATTTACACTAAATCTCAGATCTTTAGGATCTGTAAATATCTTTAAGATGCTATCTTTTGTCACGAACATCTCCGGCTGGGCTTTAGGGATAAAAGGCGAGGCCAGGGTTAACTGTTCGATATGACCGTTAGCTGTGGACAGACCTGTACCAGCCTCAAAGGGGAAGCCCACCATTACAGTTGGACGCTTAAAAGCAAAAGGGCTATAATAGTTCAGGTTCTCCGTCAAAGCATCCATCTCCAGGTAAACAATACTATTTGCACCATCTCCTCCAGACCTGGTATAATTATTCGTTACAAACTCCGCATAGTTCGCGGCATCGAGATAGTTTCCCTGCCACGCTGCGATATGCGCCAAAATAATATAGGCAGATAACCTCGTAAACAAACTTCCCTGCCAGGTTCCCCAATTACCACCGTAGTATAAACCAGGCAAAATTGGATCATTCCCCCCGTATTTAAAAGGCATGACCTGCAGGGCACTCAATATTTCTGAAGTAGCAAACTGTAATACTTTCTCTTTTGAAGTCCTTGGCACTTTAAGGAAATCTCCATCATGCGAAGAAGTAAGTAAAGGTACATCTCCCCATATCCTCACCATGTAAAAATAAGCGAAGGCCCTAACCACTCTGGCTTGCGCTACATCTACATTGTTGTTTATTTGGGTATACCGCGAATCCAGTGGAATTATCTGTTTAGAACGTTCGATAAATAAACTGGCGGCATTCACCACGGCATAAAACCTCCTCCAGTTGCTAAGTCTGTTGATTACCGGGTATTGAGCGTTCAGTTCCCCGGCCACGATGGCTTTCAGGTCGGCCCTGTTGGTAATGGCAAAATCCCCTTGTCTTAAATCTCCCATCAGCCAATGTGTGTTATCGGCAACAGTTGCGGAACGCATCAGTCCATACACAGACAGTAAATTTGCCCTCGCATCTTCCAGGGTTTTCCAGTTGCTTTCCTCCGTCGCCAACCTTGTCGACTTTACGTCTTCAATTTTCTTACAGGAAAAATTGCCGACACTTACCACAGCTAGTAATAAAGCGAGCGATACTTTGCCGCAAAAGCTATTTATATCATTAAAATATTTCATATCAATACTTGCTAATATTTTACAAATCCAGTTTAAAGCCGAGCACAAACGTGCGTGGAATGGTGATATTGGCCCCATCGTAGATTCCGTTATAATTGATCAACTCAGGGTCTGTACCAGTGAACTTCGTGAATGTAAACACGTTCAGGGCAGTAGCATATAGATAGGCCCTTCTGAAATTCCCTGCTGCTTTTTTAAAGAAACCAGTCTTACCAAAATCATAGCCCAACGTAACTGATCTTAATTTCACATACGAGGCATTCTCTAAAAATAAATCCTGATCTATACGGTATGGATCAACCGAGCTCCAGGGATTGTAGATGGGATAATTTTTCTCCTTATCAAACGACTGCCAGGAAGAGACTTCTTTAACAGAATTGATATCATTTCCCGATTCCCTGTTTACAAAACCATAACGGGTAGCTTCATATTGGTTGATTGCTTTTTGTCCGACAGCAAAGATAAAATTGAAGTTTAAGTCAAAATTCTGGTACTTCAGGCTGTTGTTCCATCCACCAACTAATTTGGGCAGTCTATCTCCCGTCAATACTTTGTCTTTACTATCTATTCTATTATCCCCGTTTTGGTCAACCCATTTCGGATCTCCTGCTTTCAAAGGGATCCCATTAAAGGTCCTGCCATCTGGCACTTCAGCATTTGTATTATAAATGCCCTCATTAGTGTACAACCAGTAGCTCCCTACTGGCTTTCCAACCTGCAGCTTATTGTCGTTCTGATAGATCAGTTCGTTCAGACCTTGCGGCAATGCAGCCAGTTTATTTTTGTTATAACCTAAATTCAATCCGGTATTCCAACTGAAAGATTTTGGATTTTGCAGGATTGAACCATTGATTAATAGTTCAACACCTTTGTTGTTGATGTCCATACCTGATTTGTACTCCATTGAATAGCCTGTTTCCATAGCTACAGGCAGTCCGATCACGTTATTTTTGTCGTTACGGTTGTAAACGGTTACTGCTGCAGCCAAACGGCTATTCAAAAACGACGCGTCTAAAGTCAGACTGGTCCGTTCCGCATACGGGAGGCTGATGTTATAGCCAACAAAACCACTATTGTAAGGACGGTTAATACCAAGTACACCACCATATCCCGGTATCGTAGGTTCTTCTTCCCAACCATTTTCAGATCGGTACTGAGGCCCCGCAGCAAATCTATCATCCTGAAAGATTCTTAACGTTTTACCCCAGCCCGCTGTAAAATGCATGGAGTTAATACTATTATTTGCCTTTAAAAACTGTTCTTTTAAATTCCAGTTTACACTAAAAGCAGGCGTGGTTACCCAACGGCTATCTGGCTGTCCGTTAGAAGAACCATCCCTTCTGATCAGTGCACTTAATGTCAATAAATTTTTAAAAGCATACTTTGCTGAACCATAAAATGACATTAAGTTATTCCGTTCTTTATCAATGTACCTGAACACGTAAAAATCAGTTTTGGTCAACACATTTAAATAGTCGGGATTCTCCACATCGTTTATGGTCTGCCTGCCATCTACGAAAACTAATTTCACATAATCATTCGGCCCGTTGTATGCCCTGGCATAATTGTACTTATAGGTATCACCTTGTAAACTCTGCCCAAGTTCAAAATCAACAGTATGTGTTTTGTTAATTTCATATTTATAAGAGATGTTATTATTAAAAGATACCCTTTGGCTATAACCAAAATAGTTAGACACATAACTGATTCCATCCAGCAAGGTAGAAGGAATAAAATAATCCCTGACCCCCTCATTGTAATTGAACATTCCACTTGTGGAGATTAAGAATTTACCCACTTTCGCACTCAGCGTTAAATTCCCGTTTAACACAGTAGAACGGTTGTTATCTACATTTCTCTCATTCTCGGTTAAATAGCTGGCATAAGTATCAGCATTAGGTGAAAGTGGACTGCTTAAATCTGGTATGTAACGCGTTTCCGCAAAACGATCGCGCAAACTTTTGTTTCTGTTACGGTCTAAGCGGGCTGTATTAACGGCACTGGAAACGGTAAGCCATTTAAAAGGGGCCATATTTATTCCGAAAAACAAATTGTAGCGCTTCAGATCTGTATCATCTGCATTCCCTGCATTTTTTGTACCCGAACCAAAAAATCTAAAATTTGCCCGGTCAGACCCTCCTGTAATACCCAGGTCGGCAGAAAAGGTAGGCGCATTTTTATAATATAGATCGGTCCAGTTAGAAGGGCCGAAATAGGCCAGGTTCGTCTGATCCCTTAAATACGATGCCGGGCTCCCCTGAGGATTATATTTTTGATAAAACTGGTTTCTGAAATTATTTTCATATACCCCGTTTACAGTATTTACCTGCGGAGCGGTTGCATAGCCAAAGTAAGAATTAAGAGAGATATCCCTGATCCCTCCCCTTGCGTTTTTTGTGGTTACGTATATCGCACCATTCGCCGCATTAGGTCCAAGCTTTGCGAGTTCAAAAGGATCCTTTACAACAATGATAGATTGAATATTGTTGATATCAATTTGCGAAAGCAAATTGGTTACGGTTCCGATCCTGTTGTAATCATATTTTTGAACATCAAAGGCGAAAGGATTATCCGCTACCAGTGGTACGCCATTTAAATAAATGGCGGGCTGTAATGCGTAAATATCCTTCCTGGAAAATAACAATCCGGATGTGCCCTGAATAATCATGCTTTGTTCGGTTCCAGGCTCTCCGTTTGGTTCCTGTACATATACACCGGCCAAATTACCTTTGATGATTTGTTGCAGGGATAAATTAGGGACAATAGCCGACGATTTTACATCGATTGTGTCTCTTAAAGTCTTGAACTTCCGTAATGATTTAACCATTTGGCCGATGGTATCAGTTTTTACAGAATATTTTGTGGTATCCTTTTTCGCTGTATCCTTTTGCAAAACAGAGAAGCTTCTGGAGGACCTACTGTACGACATTTTCCCTGCCTGTACATTAGTGAATCCAAAAACAGATAAAAGCAAGACAATAATAATGCTTGTAGAAATTTTAACCATTTTCTGAGTTTAGTTTGGTGAGTTTAATGAAGTTTTTAGTGTTTAAAAGATCCTTTCGCGAATGGATGTACCATCCAGTGGGAACCTTAATGTTTAATATTGAGTGAGTTGGTTGGTTTGTTTTGTATTTATTGCCTCGACAATATTAAACTTATTGCCAGGTAATAAATACACAGATTTTGCGTTTTAATAACCAGATTTTGCGCTTACATCCTCGGCCCTAAAGCCAGCACTTTAAAAAAATGTTCTCATGTTTATTAAAGGATTAAGTTTTGTAAGAAATACATTGATAGAGACCCAGCCCTGCCAGGGCCGTATCTGGGCAACAATCCCATAAGGATGATGCGCAACTCTTCCATACCAGTTCTGGTTGTAACCATGTGTGATGGTTCTTTTCATAATGGATTAAATCTGCTTTTGGTGGTTCGGTTTATATGATCCCCTGTATGGGAGACACCCTAAAGTTAAGGCTGATAAAAACCGGGAACAGCAGGTTTGCCTGTACAAATCCCAAACAAAAGAATGTACAGCCAATACACTTTCCATCAATAATTTAAAAAATCAAATGGATAAAAATGGACAATAAGTATTGCTAGAAAACTTCCTTAGTACGCAAATCGTGCAATTCAGGAGAGATAGCTTTGCCGATTCCATTAAATATAATCTTAATACCCATCACTTTACCTATAGATCGTTCATATTTGGTTGACAGTACTTTTTTACCATTAAGGATGACGGAGGCATGTTTATTTTCGACTTTGATCCCAATATCACCGCCATGTTCAGGATCAAAGGCTAGTGCGCCCAAAAATTGTTCAGAACCAACTACCCGCACCTCCGAAAATTTATACTCGGAAAAAGCAACGCAACTTTGTCTGTACAACTTTAGCAAATGCCTGTGTTTTTCGCCTAGAATAATAATTGTGGTTTCGACACATTGCGTACCAGGCCTGCTTGGCTCAGCAAAAACCTTACAGGCGAAAGAGAAGTTATCACCGCTGATATTGGAGGATTTGATATTACTATATCCTACCAAAAATGGTTTATTGGTATCAAGCCCGGCAGAATCAAGTTGTTGTAACGAAGCATAGATATTTTGCGGGTCCAAAGGCCTTAACCCAGCAATAGGAAATGCCCTTGAAGTATCATTACCAGAATTGGCTACCCATCCCCTGGTTTGCATATATACAGTAGTCGTATCTATTGGTATGTGGTTCCGAAGTAATGATACGTATACCACTCCCGGATTTCTGAAAAATTTAGTAACCTTCTTTTTACCAGTAATAATCGATGGCACGGCCTCATCCATAAAATCTACCTGAAATTCTTCATTTTCATCAAAAGGCTGATCTGACTTCAACTGAAATACCGCCGTATGGGGCACCCTTCCAAAAGGATTCTCACAAACCAGTTTTACATTCGTATTTTTTCCTGTATCATTTCTGAAAAATACAATAGCGGCTATCACAATAAATAATACGACACAGAAAGCGATAACGGACAGTTGCTGTTTACCATTTTTAATTTTATCTGCTTTTACCTCCGCAGTGCCGTCACCTGTTGTATTTATCCTTTCAACCTTTATGGAGTTCAGGTAAACCAACTCAAATTCCTGCCAGTCGCGGTAACCAATAAATTGGGCCAGCGCATCCCTTGTCGCCTTTTGTGGAAAATAGCGGTCTGATGTTTTTAGTCTGCCAAATATTCGTTTAAGCGTATTGACACTTAAGTATACCTTTGTTTGTTTGCCCAATTGACTGCTCAGGCTATTGTAATCTGACACTCTCCATTCAACAATCGCTTTATCACCCATCTTTTCTATTATTTTTTGACAACAGGTATCAAGGGTATCAAAAAATAATTGATCGGAAGGCTGTACAGAATTGGGATCCATCGGAGAATATCTATCTAATAATTAAATACTTATAGCTACAAAATACTGTTTATCTTTTGTATGACCGTTTATATTCTTTCTAATGCTTTTGGAAATAAATTTACGGTTGCGATAAATACATCACTATACAAACTTATAAATAACCCGTCAATATAAGTACACATTCGCTATTAACTTTTAGGTGGCGGTGGAAATAAGTTTACCTAACTATTCACGATAAAATATATGTTTAAGAAAACCTTAAAATTTATTACATTACTAACCTCTATGGCACTAAACCTCCAGGCCCAGCAAACGGTTGAAATCACTACAAAAAACAATGTATTGGTACTCGAAACAGACAAAGACAACGCCTTGACTTCAACCTATCTCGGAAAGCGGCTGACCCGTACTGCCGAATACGCCACGATTCAGTCTCTCGATAAATATAAACCCGGATCAGATGACCTTTATAACAAGCGTGAAGCCTACATTGCATCTGGCTCGCTAAACTTGCTCGAACCGGCATTGAGTGTAACCCATGCAGACGGGAATAAATCTACTGTACTTACGTTTTCAAATGTTGAAGAAAAGAAAATTGATCAGAACAGAAAACTAACCAGCATTGTACTTAAAGACCTGAAATACAATTTTCAGGTTACCCTAAAATACCTGGCCTATTATGACGAAGATGTAATTGAACAGTGGACGGAAATTGAACATTCAGAAAGTAAAGACATCGTACTCCATAAATATGCCTCAGCGAACCTGACCCTGAGCGGCAAAAAGTTCTTCCTGAAAAATCACTATAGCGGCTGGGGCCGGGAAATGAGATCAGAGGAGCAGCAACTGCTACATGGTATCAAAACTATTGACTCGAAACTAGGCACAAGGAACAACCTCTTACACTCCTCATCTTTTATGGTTTCAATAGATGACGTGGCATCAGAAGATAACGGAACTGTAATCGCGGGATCTCTGGAATGGACGGGAAATTTCAGGCTTGACTTCGAGACCTTCGACGAATACTATTTAAGGGTGACCGCAGGAATTAACAACTTCGCGGCCAACTATACTTTAAAGCCAAAGGAGAAGTTTATCACCCCCCGTTTTGTTTATACCTACAGTACCGCCGGAAAAGGCATAGCCAGCAGGAATATGCAAAACTGGGCCAGGGCCTATCAGCTGTTAGATGGTAAAGGGGAACGTTCTACCCTTTTAAATAACTGGGAAACGACCTACTTCGATTTTAATGACGAAAAATTAAACCACCTTATTCAGGATACCAAAAAGCTAGGTGTAGATGTATTTTTACTGGACGACGGCTGGTTTGGAAATAAATATCCACGTAATGGTTCAACCGCAGGCCTTGGTGACTGGCAATTCAACAAACAAAAACTCAAAAATGGCATTAGTGCATTGGGTAAAGAAGCTACTGCAAATGGTATAAAATTCGGAATCTGGCTTGAGCCGGAGATGGTTAACCCCAAAAGCGAACTCTATGAAAACCATCCTGACTGGATCATCAGACAGCCGGGAAGGAAGGAATATTATATGCGCAACCAATTGGTGCTGGATTTGACCAACCCTAAGGTCCAGGATTTTATATACCGAACTGTAGATGAAATTTTTAACGAAGTACCCCAACTTGCTTTCATTAAATGGGACTGCAATTCACTAATTTATAACGCCCATTCTCCGACTTTAAAAAATCAGGACCATTTCTATCTTGAATATATCAGAGGCCTGAACAACGTATTGGAGAGAATAAGGAAGAAATATCCAAAAATCCCAATGATGCTTTGCGCCGGTGGTGGGACAAGGGTTGATTATGCGGCATTAAAATATTTTACGGAACTCTGGCCTAGCGATAATACCAATCCTTTCGACCGTATTTTCATCCAGTGGGAATATTCCTATTATTTCCCCTCGGTAGCAATAGACAACCATATAACCGATATGGGTAAACAGCCCATTAAATTCAAAACAGATGTGGCGATGATGGGTAAGCTGGGTTATGATGTAAAGGTAAATGAGCTGGAGAAAAAAGAGCTGCTTTTCAGTCAGCAGGCCGTTAAGACTTACAACACGATAAAAGACATCATCTGGCATGGGCAGCAATACCGTCTGCAGGATCCGTATGAGCATAAAGTAGCTGCGCTATCATATGTTAGCGAAGCTAAGGATAAGGCCATAGTGTTCAATTATTATGTAGCCACGCTCTATAACAATAGCATTTCTATTCCGATTAAATTAAAGGGACTGGATCCGGGAAAAACATATAAAATAGAAGAAATCAATCTCTATCCCGATACTAAATCGCCGATTGATAGTCAGCAATTATACTCAGGAGAATTCCTGATGACGGTAGGCTTTAATCCTGAAGTTAATGCAAACAGGACCAGCGTAGTCTTACAAATTACTGCACAATAAGGAAATCAGATAAACTTAAACGCTTATCCGGCTCAGGTTTGAATAGGTATTGATATAAGCTCTGGGCGACTGTCCAATAATGCTTTTGAAGACCCTGTTAAAGTTCGTAATGCTATTGAAACCGGCCTGATAAGCGACAAGTGAAATACAATCAGCCTTCTCGCCCGAAATAAGACTTTTACAGGCATCATTTATCCTCACCTCATTCAAGAACGAGACAAATGTATGCCCTGTATGTTTCTTAAAATATCGGCAAAACGCCTGGGGTGTCATAAAAGCCGTATTTGCGGCATCCTCTAAGGAGATCTGGTTATTGTAGTTTTCAGTAATAAAATTAATGATCTTACTCAGTCTCATCCCCTCGTTTTCGGATACATTTGAAGAGTACATTTCCGAGCATAACGACTTTATCGGCTCATTTAACTCCTGAAGTCCGTTAATCAGTTTTATAAAGTTGAACAGAAGATCCACACCAGACGCATGATGTACCTTTAATATCTTTTCGGAGATGCCTTTTACCTCTGCATCAGGAACCTTAAACCCATGTTTATTTTTCGTCAGAAAGGAGCTTACCATTTTCATCTCCGGAAGGTCGAACAACGGGCCAAACGCTCCGGTAGAATTGAAATAGATTGAACAGGCCTTTATCTTTTTACCCTTATCGCCAGAAAAATACTCAGGATTGCTTTTAAAAAGATGCGGAAGCTTGGCCCCGATCACAAAAATATCCCCCGAACGAAATGCATGCATTTCATTACCGGCGATCAGCGTGCCTTCTCCCTTAATAATAAGGGTAATTTGCCATTCGTCGTGCCTGTGCAGATACTGATAAAAATAAGGAAGTTCGATCTGTTCCGATATTACACTTTTATCATCGGGGACAATCATGGTAAATGGTAAAACTTTCATGGAATTAAATTAAGGATATTAACTCAAATAATTCCATAAAAAGATAAATAAGGTTAAAATCCTGCTATAGTTTGATAAAATATAGCCAATAACCTTACTACGGCTAACGTCTTAGTACAGAGAAGGGTTCCATTTTTAAATCAGTAGATTCCCCGGCAATGATCTGACTTACCAATAAACCTGTTGCAGGCCCCAGGCTAAGTCCCATCATTCCATGTCCGGTAGCAATAACCACGTTTTGCTGTTTAGGGCTTCTTCCAATGTATGGCAAGCCGTCGGGCGATGATGGCCTGAAACCATACCATATATCTTTTTGCGCCGGACTGGAGGGCTTCAGATCAGGAAAATAAGCTGGTATGGATTCCACTATTCCCTTAACCCTTCTCATATTTATCCTGGTATTGATCTTATCCAGTTCCATTGTTCCCCCGTACCTGATACTTCCATTCATAGGGGTAATGGCCACCCTGGCCTCACAAAGCAATGCCGGAATGGTAAGCCTGTTCCGGGGCTCCGCCTCCATAAAAGAATACCCTTTACCTGGCATTAATGAAATCTTGGTATCAGCAAGCTTAGCTACAGCCGGCGACCATGCCCCCGTAGCAATGATGTATTCATCCGCTTCCCAGGCCGTACTCCCTGTAAAAACCCTGACAATCTTATCGGCTGAAGTTTCGATCTTATCTACTTCCTTACCCCGAATAATGTTAACGCCATTATACGTTAAGTATTCAAGTAGGGAGTTCATTAACTTACCGGGGTAAAGATGTGCATCGCAACGGTAATGTACTGCGCCCAAAACGTCAAGGTTTAAGTTAGGCTGTAATGCCCTGCAGGCATCGGCATTTAAAACCGCCATATCCAGCCCCAATTCCGTCGCCCGTTGCGCCAGGTGTATTTCTTCCTCCCTTGCTTTTTCTGTTTTATAAAAAGCCAGAATGCCATTGTGCGTCAACTCGAAATCAAAACCTGGTTCTTTGGATAAATCTTCATACAGTTTCTTACTGAGTAAAGATAAATCCCTCAATGGTACCGCCGACTCGCTTACATGTTTTACAGTAGCATGCTTCATAAACTTAAGCCCCCAGTTGATGAGGTTACCATTCAAAGATGGCCGCACATAAAAAGGGCTTTTACTATTGAACATCCAGCGGATCCCCTGTTTAATCATACCGGGAGCTGCCAAAGGAACAAAATGACTAGGTACAATCATCCCCGCATTGCCGAATGAGCAATTATCTGTTACCTCACCTTTATCCAGGACCGTAACCTGGTAACCTTTCTTTTGCAGATAATAAGCCGAGCTTAAACCCACGATTCCTGCGCCTATTATTAAGACCTTTGACATGCTAGTATATTTATTTTATTTTGATAATTAGATAACCTGAAATCCGTGTGCATATGGATCATCTTCGGCATCTATTTTTATGGCGTTATAGCCATACACTTTAGCCCAACCTTCTACACTTGGTATAATTGCCCTGATCCCGTTGAGCGTTACTTCTTCCTCCACCCTTCCGGTGAACTTACTGCCGATAAAACTTTCATGGATAAAATCTTCTCCCAGTTTCAATTTCCCCTTAGCGTACCATTGCGCCATACGCGCGGAAGTCCCTGTGCCGCAGGGCGATCTATCGATGGCTTTATCCCCATAAAATACGGCATTCCTGGCTGTAGAGCTTGGATCCAGGGTTTTACCTGTCCATAAAATGTGGCTACAGCCATTGATCGTTTCATCCTGTGGATGCACAAATGTATATTGCTCGTTGATCCGTTTCCGGATCGCCTGACTCCAGGTAACCAGTTGCGAAGCTGTATAATTCTCGAGCCCGGGGAAGTTCTCCTGTGGATCAATAATGGCATAGAAATTTCCACCATATGAAACGTCAAAAGTAAGTTCGCCCAGATCCGGGCATTCTACTTTCAACCCCTCTGCAGCCAGGTAAGAAGCTACATTTCGTAATTTTACCGATTTAACTTTTTTACCCTCCTGCCGATATTCAATCAAAACTAATCCCGCAGGCGCCTCCATACGGATCACTCCAGGCACCTTGGGCTGAATTAAACCTTCTTCTATAGCGATGGTAATAGTACCTATGGTACCATGGCCACACATAGGCAGGCATCCGCTGGTTTCTATAAACAAAACCGCTACATCGTTGGCCGGATCATGAGGCGGGTAAAGTATACTCCCCGACATCATATCATGGCCACGTGGTTCGAACATGAGACCTGTTCTGATCCAGTCAAATTCCTTCAGGAAGTGTTGCCGCTTTTCGCTCATATTTAAGCCATTAAGTTGCGGCCCGCCCCCAGCAACCAATCTTACCGGATTTCCGCAGGTATGCGCATCCACGCAAAAAAAAGTCTTACTCATGTTCTTTCGTAATTTTTTGGTTAACTGTCCTGAAAATTCCTAATGGGTTCCCGTCTTTAAGTTCATCCGGTAATAATTCATGTTCCCAGCTTTGGTAGGCCAGGGGACGTACAAACCGATAAATGGCTGCAGAGCCCACCGAAGTAAAACGGCTGTCGCTAGCCGCAGGAAAAGGGCCGCCATGCTGCATCGCCGCACAGACCTCTACACCTGTTGGTACACCATTCAAAATTATTCTTCCGGTTTTATCTGTCAGCTGGTCCAGTAAGGATTGATAAGCCAGCAACTCATTCTTTTCGGCCATCAGTGTTACCGTCAGCTGTCCGTCCAATACTGCAATTGCGGCTTCAAGTTCTGCAATATCTTTAGCCACTACCAATAGTGAGTATGGGCCAAATATTTCTTCCCGAAGCTTTGGGTTTTTGATAAAATCGGCAGCGCCGACTTGTGCAATCATTGCTTCTGACTGATTTTTAAGTTCATTATTTTTTGCGGAAGAAGCCGCCAATAATGCGACACCCTCTTCATAAATAACCTTAGTGGAAAGCTTTTTGTAATTATTGGCTATTCCTTCCGTGAGCATTGTAGCAGATGGAACAGTGAAGATCTCTTCTTTTAAAACTTTTTTAAATTTTTCAAGTGCCTGTGACTCTACAGCTAACATTAAGCCAGGATTGGTGCAAAACTGCCCCGCTCCTAAAGTGATAGACGCTGCATATTTTTTTGCCAACTCTTCCGCTTGGCTTTCCATTGCCTGTGGAAGAAAAATCACAGGATTGATACTGCCCATTTCAGCAAATACAGGAATAGGTTGTTCCCGCTGCCGGGCCAGGTTAATTAAGGCCATCCCTCCTTTAAACGAGCCAGTAAAAGCCACTGCTTTGGTTAAAGGATGTTGAACCAGGCTAGTGCCAACGGTATAACCATCATCATATAATAACGAGAAAACACCCTTCGGTACGCCTGTTTTTTCAACAGCTTTCATCACCGCTTCAGCAACCAGCGCACTTGTACCATAATGTGCTGGATGTGCTTTTACCACTACCGGGCAGCCCGATGCCAAGGCCGATGCGGTATCACCTCCGGCGACAGAAAATGCCAAGGGGAAATTACTGGCGCCGAAAACAACAACCGGCCCGATCGGTACCAGCATTCTCCTGATATCCGGTTTTGGCAAAGGCTGTCGTTCAGGCTGTGCCGTATCAATTGTTGCATCTACCCATGATCCTTCAGCTACGATCCCTGCAAAGAGCCTTAACTGACTCGTGGTCCTCCCTAATTCACCCTGCAATCGTCCCAAAGGCAATCCACTTTCTGCTGATGCACGACCGACCAATACCTCAGCGATATTGGATATTTCATCTGCGATGGCATTTAAAAATGCAGCTTTAAGCGTATTACTTATATTCCTATATATTTTGAAAGCCGCCAGTGCTGCAGTTAGTGCATCATCAACGGTACTTTCATCGGCTTTGAAAAAGGCTCCTTCTAATTCCAATCCTGTAGCGGGATTAACCGCCTTCAGTGATTTTTCAGTAGCTTCCGTATATACAGAAGCTACTATATTTTTTCCATTCATATTTGGTTCTAAACTACTTTCCCCAGCTACCTGCAGGCAATGTTGGACGGACCGCAAGTGCGTCGTTGATGATTTTAAGCACCTTTTCTCTTTCCTTACCTATGATAGGCAGACGTGGGGCACGAACGATTTCAGTTCCTATTCCTGTTGCTGCCTCGGCCATTTTAATGTATTGCACCAGCTTCGGAACAATATCAAGTTCAAGGACAGGTATAAACCAGCGATAAATAGTTAGTGCTTCAGCGATACGGTTCTGTTTCACCAATCTGAAAATAGCAACAGTTTCCTTTGGAAAAGCATCCACCAAACCGGCAACCCATCCATGGGCACCCATTACAAGGCTTTCCATCGCCAAAGGATCTACTCCTGTTAGAATTTTGAACCTGTCACCAAAGCGGTTGATTAGCCTGGTTACATTTGAAACGTCCCGTGTTGATTCTTTTATTGCTTGAATATTATCATATTTAGATAAAGCTTCAAACATATCAAGGGTTACTTCAATCTTATAATCTACCGGATTATTGTAGATCATGATCGGTAAACGGGTATTTTCAGCAACAGCGGAAAAAAATGCGACTGTTTCATCCTGCGAAGCATAGTAACGCATCGGAGGCAATAGCATTAAGCCGTGGGCACCAAGACTTTCTGCCTTTTTAGCAACTTCAATTGCCTTTTTTGTAGTAGACTCAGAAATGTTCAACACAACAGGCACTCTTCCATTTACCATACCTAATGTATGTGACAACAGCGCAAACTTCTCATCCTCGCTGAGCACACTAGCTTCTCCAAGTGATCCGCCCAAAATAATGCCATCTACTCCAGCTTCCAGTTGTGCTTCGATGTTTATATCGAAAGTTTCAAAATCTAATTCATCATTTGCTGTAAATTTAGTTGTCACAGCAGGGAAAACCCCGTTCCAATTTATACTCATTGTAATATCCTTTAAAATTAAAATCAAAGGTACCTGAAGGCTTGTGGCTGATGTAATTGGATTTTAACCAATACAGGCTAAAAATAAGCTATTTATACAATCGTCTTTATAAAGCTGCATTAGAGCGGGTTGTAATTGTTAGCTGCACTGTCGGTTCCTGAAAATCTATATTGGCGTTATACTGGTATCACGGTTCAGTCAAAATAAGTAGTGACTCCATAGTGAGTCCATGGTAAGTCCATATCAAGTCCATGTATTTATATAAAAAAATGGATATGATATAGATAAAGATTATACTAAATATGTAGTTATAGAGATTCATTACCGCAGTATTCTTACACGCTTAAATCTCTCTATTCTGGCCTATATGATCCGATCAACATTAGCGGGTGGGGTAGCTCTAAATAAAAAAGCGTCTGTATTGTGAATTTCACAATACAGACGCTTTTTTATTTACAATGCTTATTGAATGCGCTTATTCTCCTTTTTTCATTTTATCAAGGGTTGCCTGATAATCGCCTTTTTTCCCGGCCGGGACTAAATCTACTGCTTTTTGTTGCATGGCAATTGCTTCGCTTTTCTTACCCATTTTATAAAGCAAATTCGCATAGGTATCTAAAAACTGTGGCTCTTTTTCCTGAGTTTCTTCAACACTACGTTTGCTCCATGCTATCGCTGATGCAACGCAATCAGGATCTTTGCAGTTTTCAAAAACTGCCCAGGCAAAGCTGTTCAACATTTCTGCATTAACCTCGGTACCGTATTTTTTCATATAGTTGAGTACTGCAGGTTGAAACTTATCCCATTTTTTTGTCCCCTGGTAAAACTGAACTTTCAGCAGGTCGGTAGACTTAGTAAGGTCCACAGCTGGATATTTAGACTTTGCAGCGGCAATTAGCGAATCTATATTTGCGGTTGGCTTTCTTAATCCCGGGTAAACGTTTTCCTTAAGAATCACGGCACCCAATATTTCATTTGCTTTTCCCTTTCCAAGTACAGCATCTACTTTTTTAGTGTCTTTTAGTATCAACTCAAAGCCTTTGCTTTTGCTATCCTTTGTGTATTTACTTAAAAACTCCAAATTGGCTTTTGTATACAGGTCTTTCTGTGTTGCCAGATAAGCACTTGCGAATTTTGAAGCATTTTCTTCATCATAAGCCGCTTCCGCAACTGAAACAAGTTCTTTTAGTGTCTCGGGAGAAGGATTACCTGCATCATACTTTTTTAACAGTGTGTAATACTGTGTTTCGGGGTTCAATGCTTTTTGCGCTTTAGCAATAAATCCATCCGCATCCCCACCGCCAACAATTCTGTGTACCAGTTCACCTTGTGGCGAAAAAATCAGAAATGTAGGATAAGCTCTTATTTTGAATTCTTTGCTCATCGATTCGGCTTCGGCATACCAGCTTTTCACTTCCTCACTATCATCCTTAGTTTTGTCGAACTGCACTTTTACGTTTACAAAGTTCTTATTAAAGAAGTCTCCTACCTTTTCCTGAGGGAAAATAGTGCTGGTCATGTATTTGCAAGGGCCACACCAGGTAGTAAAACAATCTACAAAAAGATACTTGTTCTCCTTTTTAGCTTTTTCCTTTAGCTGCTGCCAGGATAGTCCGTGTTCGAAATGGGTTCCTTTATCCTGGGCCGACCCCAGAAAAGGGATAAGCAGGAATAATAAAATTAGTTTTTTCATGTTTATTTAATTTGTCAGTTTCTAAATTTAAACAAAATCAAAGTAAAGACTTTCAGCCTACTAAAGATTTTACAAAGCTGCCTTTAACAAAACATTAACATTTGTTTTAATAAAGCATAGGCCTGGAGCCAGGCGACCTTGTTAAATAGGAGGATTTGATACCTCTTATTTTTTACATTTAATCAAAAAGAATGGCTGACTTTCATTGATTTCCGTGATTTCAAATAATCCGACTTTGTTAAAGGCTGATTTTATTGATTCGCGATCATAAAAAAATAGGTTAACCCCTTCAAATATTTCGTAGCGGTCCTTGCTAACAAATTTACCTTGTCCATAGGTATGGGCCTCTTTCGAAATAACCGTAAAAACCATGTAGCCATCCTCTGACAATTGATTATAGCAGTCACGAATTAGCTTTTCCCTTTCCGCACTATCCAATAAATGAATTAAAGCATAACAAAATATTCCATCATACCGGGATTCATCAAATGGCATATCGGTTACAGAACCATGATGGATAACCATATCGGTTCCATAATGCTTCCCCGCCATTTCAATGGCGGTTTTTGAAATCTCAATCCCCGTTACGGTTATTCCGTTTTCTTTGAAAATTTGCGCATTTCGTCCGTAACCGATCCCCGGTATCAGTATATTCTTTACTGATTTTTGGAGGAAAAAGTCCTTTGTCAATACCGCAGACTTTGAAGGCTCAAAGCCCCACATTTCCTGCTTATCGCCAAAGGCGGATTCCCAAAATTCCGGTTTTTCGGTTTCATTTACGTTCATCTATTCTCCTATGTTAATGGTGACGCAATTTACCCCATTCTATAGAAAAATTCATCGGCCACGATCTTACCGTCTTTAACTTCATAAACACAAATCTCGCTCATTGCCATTCTGCCATGCGCCTTATAGGTTGCATCTATATCCATAACGATAGAAAAATGGTTGTCTGCAACAATGGGGTCTGAGCACGATGAGCTGTGAATTTCCACTACGCTATCTTCCCACTGCAAAGTTTTGTTTTTAACCGCCTCTTTCCCTTCTGCAAGTTCCATAGGAGAACCTTTTGGCTCTTTGCTTACCACATTGTCGGCATAAAGTTCATCAATGGCCTCCGCATGTTTACCTTCACGACAAAGCTGAACTAATCTGTCTGCTACTTCCTGAGTATTCATATGATTATATTTTAGTTACAATCTAAGTTATTAAAAATCTGCGGCTTAATTGTTCAACAAATGTTATGTTTAGGTTATTTTGGTATGCAGGGGAATATGCCCACATTTACATTAAAATGTGAATTCCATCTTCCTAAATCTCTCGGGGATAAATACGATTATAGAGAATAAACAAAGCCCAACAAATTGCTGGGCTTTAAATCATTCTGCGGAGAGTCAGGGATTCGAACCCTGGATACCCTTGTGGGGTATACACACTTTCCAGGCGTGCTCCTTCGACCACTCGGACAACTCTCCGTTTTGCGGATTGCAAAAGTAGAAAAATTTTTGAATGCTAAGGAATATTATTCAATAACTGTAACCTTTAACATATTTGTCTTGCCCTTACGCTCCATTGGAATGGCAGCTGTGTTGATGATCACATCGCCAGCTTTAACCAATTTATTCGCTTTAAGCAAGTCATTTACATCCTGAATAGTTTCATCGGTACTTTCAAACTTATCGTAATAGAAGCCCTGAACACCCCAAACCAAGCTTAAGCTATTTAACAAACTTCTGTTACTTGTGAAGATGTAAACATGTGCTTTTGGCCTGTGACTTGAAATCTCAAATGCAGTGTAACCGCTCAATGTCATCGAAACGATACCTGCTGCATTCGTTTGTTTAGCCAGGAACGTTGCTGTATCACAAACCGCATCACTTAAGAAACTTTCAGCTTTTGGCTTTAAGAATTTCTCAGGGTGGAAAGGATAATTGTTCTGCTCAATGTTCTGAATGATCTTTTGCATCGTTTCAATTACGATCAATGGAAACTCTCCTACTGAGGTTTCACCGCTTAGCATTACCGCATCGGCACCATCAAGTACAGAATTCGCCACATCATTTACCTCAGCACGTGTAGGTCTTGGTGTAGTGATCATACTTTCCAGCATCTGTGTAGCAACAATTACCGGTTTAGAGGCCGCACGACATTTCAGAACGATCATTTTTTGCAACAAAGGAACTTCTTCCATTGGCATCTCAACTCCAAGATCACCACGGGCAACCATGATGCCGTCAGATACTGCAATAATCTCATCTATGTTTGCAATCGCCTCTGGTTTTTCAATTTTAGCAATTACGCGGGCTGTTTTGCCCCTTTGCTTGATGATATCTTTTAATTCAATAATGTCTTCAGCATTACGCACAAATGAAAGACCGATCCATTCTACATCGTTTTCGAGAACAAATTCAAGATTTTTACGATCTTCAATTGTAAGTGAAGGAATAGAAACTTTAGTATTCGGCAGGTTTACCCCTTTTCTTGAAGTAAGGATTCCACCATGAACAACTTCGCAAACAACCTCATCTACCAAGTTCGTTTCCAATACCCGCATTTGCAGTTTACCATCATCCAACAAGATAATTTCACCTGCTTTAACATCTTTAGGGAAAGACTCATAGGTGATATATATCCGCTCTTCATTACCGATACATTCTTTTGTTGTGATAATAGTTTTAGCTCCATTAACCAACTGAATACCACCATCCTTAACCATTCCAATTCTAATCTTAGGACCTTGCAAATCGGCGAGGATACCCACATTATAATTGTGTTTTGCGTTTAAACTACGGATGGTATCCAGGACCTCCTGGTGATCTGCCTGTGAGCCATGAGAAAAGTTTAAGCGGCATACATCCAGTCCGGCGTTAAACATACTATATAAAACTTCTGGTTTAGCTGAGGCGGGGCCTAAGGTGGCCACAATTTTCGTTCTTGAATGAAATGGTTTCATTGAGTTATTTAAATTTATTACAGACCAACAAAACGAGCGTCTATCAACACAGAAAACCGATGCTAGTCTGATTTATTAAAGTTATCTGTTTGGTTATGTAAAATCAAATATAGTGTATTTTGTACACCTTCAATATAAAATTTACATTACTAAATTTTCTTTCGACTTCAACTTAAGGGGGTCAATCTGCGCAGCCACCTGAATATCAGGAAGTTTATTCAGCCCAGCTAGAATGTAATTCAGGTCTTCCTTGTCAATATACTGGTGAATAACCATAAAAAAATCGACCTTATTCATCTCCGGAATTAAGAATCCTTCCGCATTTCGGTTGTTAATAATGTAGTATTCGATCTCGCCCTGTTCCACAAAAAAATAATATTTGGAAAAAGCCAGTGGTTCTTCGTCAATATTAAAATAAACTTCATGGTCGTCTATCTTTTCAAAACCAAAATTTAGTCTTGTATTGATTTGATGACACAGCACATAATCTTTTAAAGATGCGGTAATGGCAATTAATACAAAGTCGAGATCTAATGAAAGTTTTAAATAAGTTTTGTTCAAAACAGAATATTTTACGGAAATACGAAATTATAAAACTAATTTTACATTGATGTTCAAAATAAAAACATTAAAATTGGCAGAGAAATAAAAACATTTGAAATGTGTAAGAATTTATTTTTCTTTGCACTGAATTATTTAACCATTAAATTATAACATTATGTCTGATATTGCTTCAAGAGTTAAGGCTATTATCGTTGAAAAATTAGGTGTGGATGAAAACGAAGTTACACCAGAAGCTTCTTTCACTAACGACTTGGGTGCGGATTCTTTAGATACAGTAGAACTTATTATGGAGTTTGAAAAAGAATTCAATGTAGCGATTCCTGATGATCAGGCTGAGACCATTGGTACAGTTGGTCAAGCAATTGCTTACTTAGAGAAAAACGTTAAGTAAAAATACGGTTTCCGTATAATCCGTATAAATGGAATTAAAAAGAGTAGTAGTTACAGGGTTAGGTGCGCTCACTCCAATCGGCAATACCATTCCAGAGTTCTGGGATGGTTTGGTTAATGGGGTGAGTGGTGCCGGCCCTATTACCAGTTTTGATACTTCAAAGTTCAAGACAAAATTTGCATGCGAGCTTAAAAACTTCAATGCTGAAGATTTTTTAGACAGAAAAGAAGCCCGCAAATTAGATCCATTTGTTCAGTATGCTATCGTTTCTACTGATGAAGCTGTAAAAGACGGCAATTTCGATTTCTCTCAGCTGGACACCAATCGTATTGGTGTAATCTGGGGTTCGGGAATTGGCGGCTTTAAAACTTTTCAGGATGAAATGAAGAACTTCTTTTTAGGTGATGGTACGCCACGCATAAATCCGTTCTTCATTCCAAAAGTAATTATTGACATCGTTCCGGGTCATATTTCCATAAAATATGGACTTAGAGGACCGAATTTTGCTACCGTTTCGGCTTGCGCTTCATCTACAAACGCCATGATTGATGCCTACAACTATATTCGTTTGAATATGTGCGACGTCATCATCAGCGGAGGTTCTGAGGCGATTATTAATGAGGCTGGAATTGGTGGTTTCAATGCAATGCATGCACTTTCGACCAGAAATGACGATCCTAAAACTGCTTCCAGACCATTTGATAGAGACCGTGATGGCTTTGTTGCTGGTGAAGGGGCAGGAACCATTATTCTGGAAGAACTGGAACATGCTAAAAAACGTGGTGCGAAAATCTATGCTGAATTAATTGGCGGCGGAATGAGTGCTGATGCAAACCACATTACAGCTCCACATCCACAGGGATTAGGTGCAAGAATGGTGATGCAAAATGCTTTAAATGATGCCGGATTAACAACAGCAGACATTGATTATATCAATGTACACGGTACTTCAACCCCACTTGGCGATATCTCTGAAAGCAGGGCAATCGTAGATTTGTTTGGTGAGGATGCTTACAAGCTGAATATTAGTTCAACGAAATCAATGACGGGACACTTATTGGGTGCCGCAGGTGCAATTGAAGCTATTGCTGCAATTCTTGCAGTGAAAAATGACATTGTTCCTCCAACCATTAATCATTTTAATGACGACCCGGAATGTGATCCAAAATTAAATTTCACTTTTAACAAGGCGCAAAAACGCACCATTCGTGCTGCTCAAAGCAATACATTTGGTTTTGGTGGTCATAATGCGTCTGTGATTTTCAAAAAATACGAAGAATAAGTCGCTTTATGTGGAAGCTACACAATGTCGCTTCCTTTAATTTTTTAATAATTAATGCCGTTATTTGATCTGTATAAGCTTTATCTTTCGCCTGATAAAGTCTTTATAAGAAAGTTAAAAAACATTTTAGGCTTCGTGCCGGGAAATGCTATTTTGTACAAAATGGCATTCAGGCACAGGTCTGTGGCAAAGATTTTAAAGAATGGAAGCAGAAGTAGTAACGAGCGCCTCGAATTTTTAGGAGATGCGGTGCTTGGCTCTGTAATCGCAGAATTGCTTTTCAAAAGTTACCCTTACAAGGAAGAAGGATTTCTGACAGAAATGCGTTCTAAGATCGTAAACCGGGCTAATTTAAATCAACTTGCCCGTAAAATGGGCTTTGATCAATTGATCGTTTTTGATCAAAAAGCCGTTAATGTACAGACCAAACATCATTCGATGCTTGGTGATGCCTTCGAAGCGCTTATAGGTGCAATCTATCTGGATAAAGGTTATAATTTCACCAGGGAATTCCTGCTTAAAAGAATTGTTAAGCCTTACATCGACATTCATACCCTTGAACTTACGGAAACAAACTTCAAAAGCAAGCTTATTGAATGGTGTCAACGGCATGGAAAAGATATTACCTTCGATATGGTTCAGAATGAAGAGGGCGAAAGCGCCAAATTATTTACCATTCAGGCTGTTATTGAAGGTGAAAGTTATGGTATAGGAAGGGACTATAACAAGAAAAACGCCGAAAAGCTTGCTGCTGAAAAAACCTGCGAAGCACTTTCTATTTAATATTTACTAATCTTTCTTAAGGGTATCCGTATATTTTTTGTACGAATCCCTGATGTGTTTAATGGCATCATACTGTGTCCAGTTTTTGGCCTTTTCATACTCAGGGCGGTAATCCAGCATAAACTTCTCCAGTTCCGGACCTTTCAAATCAGTATTGTTTTGTATTAAAAACTGGTTGAAGAATCCATCAATCAAACTCTGCTGCAATTCTGTTTCATAATACCGGCCAAATCTTCTGGCATTTTTCGGGGTTTTACCAACCAATTCATAAATTGCTGTTAAGGGTTTAAATAAAAACGCCAAAAAGGGAGGTTTACCCTGATAAAACGAACCTTTATTTCGGTAATCCCGTTTAAGGTCCTGCAATTCCTGCTTTTTAGTCTGCCCGCTGATGTCTACCTGTCTCAACATCCGGCCTCTTTCCAGGTAAACAAGTATATCTTTACTTCCCAAAACGACAACCTCGGCATCAGAAAAATCTCTTCTTATCACCAAAAGGGTATCACCTACCGCCGCTTTGATCTGAAACAATCCAAGGTCGTTGCTCGATACTTTAAATCCTGAACCTTTATTTGAAATTTCGGCACCTGCTATTCGATTTGATGTGCCTTTTTCAAATACGACACCCCCCAGCGCAAAATCCTGCGCTAAAGCAGCGGGTATTGAGCCTAGGAAAAATGCCCAAAATAATAAAATATTTAATGGATTAATCTTCATTTCAGGTAAAATATTGATGTAAAACTAACCATTGTTTAGCAATTACCTTAGTTAAAAAAAGTTAAATGGGTGGGAAAAGCCAATAAATTATATCTTTGCACATGATAAAATCAATGACAGGATATGGCCTGGCCTCTACAGATCATCAAAATGTAAAATTTGTAGTAGAGATAAAATCCTTAAATAGTAAGTTTTTAGAGCTTAATCTGAAACTACCTAAAGCCTTTTCAGACAAGGAATTGTTATTACGTAACGTTTGTAGTAAAGAAATCGAACGTGGTAAAGTAAGCGTTTCAATAAATATTGAACGTGGGGAAGAAGCTTTAAAAGGTGCCACCATCAATGCCGCCCTATTGAGCAAGTATTACAAACAACTGGAAGAAATTAACATCAGTTTAGGTGCAAACTCCACCAACCTTTTACAAGCGGTGCTTAATTTCCCTGACGTAATCAGTTATGTTGATGATGAAGTAAGTGAAGGCGACTGGGCAATATTAAACAGCACCTTTGACAAAGCATTGGCAAATTTCAATCAGTTCAGGGAGACTGAAGGGAGTGTTTTAAAAACAGACCTCGAGCTTAGAATTAAAAACATTCTTGATTTCTTTGCCCAGATTGAAGTATTAGAACCACTTAGAATTCCACAAATTAAAAACCGGTTAAACCAGTTTCTGGAAGATAATGTGGGTAAAATCAATGTTGATCAGAACCGTTTAGAGCAGGAGCTGATCTATTATATCGATAAGTTAGACATTACCGAAGAAAAGATCCGCTTAAGAAGTCATTGTGATTATTTCACCGACACGCTTAAGAGTAAGGATGCCAATGGCAAAAAACTCGGCTTTATTTCGCAGGAAATTGGCAGGGAAATTAACACTATGGGCGCTAAAGCCAACGACGCACAGGTACAACAACTGGTTGTAGGTATGAAAGAAGAGTTAGAAAAGATTAAAGAACAATTATTAAACGTTTTGTAAGTACCAATGAAACAAGGTAAACTGATTATATTTTCTGCGCCATCAGGAGCAGGCAAAACTACTATCGTTAAACATTTACTTACGAAGTTTCCTTCTTTAAGTTTCTCTATCTCCGCCACTACCCGCGAATCCCGCGGTGATGAAAGAAATGAGAAAGACTACTATTTTATTTCTAAAGAAGATTTCCTCCACCGTGTTGCACGCCAGGAATTTGTAGAGTTTGAAGAGGTATATAGCGGAACTTTTTATGGTACGTTAAGATCTGAAATTCAGCGCATCTGGGATAATGACCAGCATGTGATATTTGATATTGATGTGGAGGGAGGACTTCGCTTAAAACGTAAATATGAAGAAGATGCTTTGGCGATATTTGTACAACCACCATCTTTGGAGGTACTGAAAGAACGTTTAACAGGAAGAGGTACTGATAGTGAAGAAAAGTTGCAGGAACGCTTTGTTAAAGCGGAGAAAGAACTTGCTTATGCTGATAAATTCGATGTGATTTTAAAAAACTTCGATTTACAGACCGCCTGTCTGGAAGCCGAAAAATTAGTGGGAGACTTTATTAAGAAATAACGCATACAGCCTGATGAAAACCGGACTCTTCTTTGGTTCATTTAACCCCATCCACATTGGCCATTTAATTATCGCTAATTATATGGCTGGTTTCTCGGGACTTAAAGAAGTATGGCTGGTGGTGTCCCCGCATAACCCATTAAAGAACAGAAACAGCCTGTCGAATATGTACGATAGGTTGGAAATGGCAAAATTAGCCACTGAAACGTCTGAGCAGATTAAAGTCAGCGACATTGAATTTAGCCTGCCCCAACCCTCATATACCATCGACACGCTAGCCTATTTACAGGAAAAGTACCCTGGTAAAGAATTTGCATTGATTATGGGGGCCGATAACCTGGCCTCCTTTAAAAAATGGAAAAACTACGAGGTCATCTTAAAAAACTATCAGATTTATGTTTATCCAAGACCGGGTATAGACCTCAGTGAATGGATCAACCACCCCTCAGTAGTTATTACCGAAACCCCTCAAATGGACATATCGTCCACCTTTATTCGTAAAGGAATTGCCGCAGGGAAAAACGTTCAATATTTTGTTCCTGATAAAGTACTCTCTTTTATCGACAGCAAAAGTATGTACCGTTAAGCCCTATATATTAGAAATATAGTCGGCTTTTTATGAAGGTCTATGCGTTCCTGACGCCATTGTCCTACGGACATCGTTTTTACAAACTCATCTTCTCCGGTTAAATTACAGGCCACACAAAGCAAGGTTTGCGCCGCTGTATTTTTAAGAATATCTTCAAACAGGTGATTGTTGCGGAAAGGTGTTTCAATAAACAATTGTGTCTGCTTTTTAGCTTGTGCCAAAGCTTCCAGTTCTTTGATGCGTTTTACCCGCTCCACTTTATCTATTGGCAGGTAACCATTAAAAGTAAAACTCTGTCCATTAAAGCCAGAGGCCATTAAAGCCAGCAAAATAGAGCTTGGCCCAACCAGCGGCACCACCTTAATACCCCGCTTATGTGCCTCCAAAATTACCTCCGCACCTGGATCAGCAATTCCCGGACAACCGGCCTCGCTCATTAATCCAACATCTTTACCCGTCATCAGTTCCTTAAAATAAGGAACCATAGAGTCATTACGCTTGTGCTTCCCATAATCATGAATAACCAGGTCACTTTGAGGGATCTTTATTCCTGCCTCCTTTAAAAACTTTCTTGCTGTTTTCTCATTTTCAACAATATAGGTATCTAAAGCATTAATGGTATCACCCAAAAAAGCTGTAAAAGATTTTTGGGCAGCATTGTCTGCCAACGGAACAGGAATTAGAAATAAAGTACCTTTTGTCATTCTCAATTATGATTTTATATACAAAATAAGAGAATTATTTGCGGTAAAGCGCATAATTCCTGATATAAATAGTGTAGCATGTAAGTAATCTTAACACATAAATGCTTTATCATCCTTAAAAAAACACTAAATTGTATAGGCTGTTTTTTAATTAAAATCGCCCTTAAACACCATTAAGCAAATTTAATTAGGAGACTATTCAACATTACAATGTAATATTTTAGCAGATACTTTAAACTTTTAACATATTTTGGAACTCAAATTGATATAGTAAAAGCGTTAGGTAAATTTTAATACACACACAAATGAAAAACATGATCAAATTACCGGCTATTGCGCTTGGGCTAATGCTCTTGCTAACCGGCATCACACAAAAGGTTATGGCACAGGGGGAGGATGTATCAATGCAGTCTTTCTATGATGAGTTATCACCTTATGGAACCTGGATCCAGGATCCTCAGTATGGCTACGTATGGCGGCCAGATGTAGAACAGGGCGACTTTAGGCCGTACTACACCAATGGTCGCTGGGCAATGACTGAATATGGCAATACATGGGTATCTAATTATGACTGGGGTTGGGCACCTTTCCACTATGGAAGATGGGTATACAACCGCTACAATCAATGGGTATGGATTCCAGATACCACCTGGGGCCCTGCATGGGTAAGCTGGAGAAGCGGTGGCGGATATTATGGATGGGCGCCTATGGGTCCCGGAATGAACATCAATATCAACATTAATATTCCCGACTTATGGTGGGTATTTATCCCTCAGAGAAATATTTATTACGATAGTTTCCCAAGATATTATTCGCGTAGGAATGTCACCATTATCCACAATACAACCATTATTAACAATACCTACGTGAACAACAGACGTACTTATTATACCGGGCCAAGGGCAGATGATATCAGGCGTGCCACAAGACAGGATGTAAGGGTTTACAACGTGAACAATACCGGCAGACCAAGCAGGAGCAATATAAACGGCAACAGTATTGATCTTTACAGACCAAGACCAAGCAGGGGTAATTCGAATGCAAATGCTGCGCCAAGAGATGCAATAAGAGGGGAAGGTTACACAACTATTAGGGGCGACAGAACTTCAACATCAAATGGAAGTTCAGGCCGTCCTTCGAGAGGAGACAATCAGGGAAATGACAACCGTGGGAACGTTAATCCTACAAGAGATAATAACAGGACAGGTGTTACACCTGGAACCAGCGAAGGAAGACCTGGCTTCAATAACAATTCAAGACCTTCCAGAACTGATTCCCGTGAAAATAACGGTGTAACCCAGCCTCAAAGACCGGAAAGAGGAGCATCTACAGGGGAAACACCGGTACAGAGGCCTGAACAACCTCAAACCACCCCTCAACAACAAATTGATCGCGGAGAACGTGGTGAACGAGGACAGCGCGGAAACTATGGTTCACGCCCTGAACGTGCAACAAGCGGAGAAAACAGAAATTATGGAGAGCGTCCTCAGCGTGCAGAACGTCCGTTACAAAGAGTTGAGGCTCCTGCGCCACAGCAAAGACCTGAACAGCAGCAACCAAGACCTGAACAGCAAAGACCGGTGCAGCAACAAAGACAGGAACAACCACAACGTCAGGAAAGCAGACCGGCCCCACAGCCACAAATGCAAAGACCTGAACGTACACAACAAAGTCCACAGCCATCAAGAGGTAGTGAAAGCAGGGGCGGCGGAGAAAGATCCGAAGGATCGAGACCCAGCCGTGGCGGAAGAGGTTAACCAACCAAGCTGATTCTGGAAAAACCGACGATTGTAATCGCCGGTTTTTCTTTTATATATTATAATTATCTTTGCAGCCGCATCAAGCGCACAGGCTTAATTCTTTATGATTCACCCAGAAATAGAAAAACGAAAAACATTCGCCATCATCAGTCACCCCGATGCCGGCAAAACAACCTTAACAGAGAAGTTCCTGCTATTTGGAGGCGCCATCAATACGGCCGGGGCCGTAAAACGAAATAAGGCGAACCAAAGTAATACTTCCGATTTTATGGAAATAGAAAAACAGCGTGGAATTTCCGTGGCTACTTCTGTGATGGGATTTGAGTACAGTGATAAACGTATCAATATTTTAGATACGCCTGGTCACAAGGATTTTGCCGAAGATACCTACCGTACGTTATCTGCAGTGGATAGTGTGATCCTGGTAGTGGACTGTGTAAAGGGTGTGGAAGAGCAAACAGAAAAGCTAATGTCTGTATGCCGGATGCGCAATACCCCGGTAATCATTTTCGTCAATAAAATGGACCGTGAGGGTAAAGAGGCCTTCGATTTGTTAGACGAAATTGAGAGCAAATTAAACATTAGTCTGTGCCCTTTATCATGGCCAATTGGACAGGGGCATACCTTTAAAGGCGTTTATAGTATTTACAATAAACACTTAAACTTATTTGAGCCAGATAAAACAAAGATCAGCGAACCTGTAATTGAGGTGAATGACCTAAATGATGAAAACCTGAATAAATTTTTAAAGCCCAAAGAGCTTGAAGGACTGAAAGGTGACCTGGAACTGGTTCATGGTGTTTATGGCGATCTGGACAAAAGCATGTACATTGAAGGATTGCTGGCCCCTGTATTTTTTGGCAGTGCCATCAATAACTTCGGGATTAAGGAACTCCTGGATACTTTTATCAATATTGCACCAAGTCCGAAGGGCCGCGAGGCTGAACAACGTGAAGTGGCAGCAGAAGAAAAGAACTTCACTGGCTTTGTATTTAAGATCCATGCCAATCTTGATCCTAAACACCGCGATAGAATTGCCTTTTTGCGGGTTTGTTCTGGAAAATTTGAACGCAATAAATTCTATTACCATACCCGTCAGGATAAGAAACTGAAGTTCTCCAACCCTATGGACTTCATGGCCAATGAAAAAAGTATTGTAGAAGAAGCCTGGCCCGGTGATGTGGTTGGTCTTTATGACAGCGGGAACTTTAAAATAGGTGATACGCTTACTGAAGGGGAGAAACTTCAATTTAAGGGCATTCCGAGCTTCTCTCCTGAAATATTTAAGGAGCTGGAGAACAGAGATCCATTAAAGACGAAACAGCTGGAAAAAGGCATACAACAGCTTACCGAGGAAGGCGTGGCACAATTATTTACCATGCAGCCCGGAAACCGTAAGGTTGTGGGTGCGGTAGGTGAACTTCAATTTGAAGTAATCGCATTCCGTTTAGAGCATGAATATGGTGCTAAAGCGGCATTCAGAATGCTCAGCTATACCCGCTCCAACTGGGTGACGGCAAAAGATAAAACGAAACTGGCAGAATTCCTGAAAAGGAAACAACAGCATATTGGTGAGGATAAAGATGGTAATCCGGTTTATCTGGCCGACAATGAATTTATGATCAATATGACTATGCGGGATTACCCGGATATTGAATTCCATAAAACATCAGAGTTTAAATAGCAAAAATTATATAACAAGAAGGGCGGAAGATTAAATCTTCCGCCCTTCTTGTTAATACTGTCGTAATCCTTAATTTATGTATCTGACTAAGCCAATAATTGTGCTATCGCCACGTGTGTTTTTTCAAATTTAAACTGAGACAATACTTCCGTCATCATCTCTCCAATTTCAGCATTACAAAGGTTTCCGATACTTCCTTCATGTGTGTGGTTTACGGCTTTACCAGGGGCAAAAGTTCCGTTGTCTATAGATTCACCAACTATTTTATATGCTTCTCTAAATGGGGTCCCATTTAGTGCCAGTTCATTCACCACCTCTACGCTAAACAAATAAGCATATTTTTTATCGTCAAGAATATGATCTTTAACGCTGATATGCTGAAGCATAAAAGTGGTCATTTCTAAACATTCGTTTAATGACGTAATGGCTGGAAAGAGGTTCTCTTTCAGCAATTGCAGATCACGATGGTAACCTGAAGGCAGGTTGGTGATCATTAGGGCAATTTCATTGGGCAGCGCCTGAATCTTATTACAACGTGAACGGATCAGCTCAAATACATCCGGGTTCTTTTTATGCGGCATAATGCTCGATCCGGTTGTTAATTCATCCGGAAAGCTGATAAAGCCAAAGTTCTGATTGATAAACAGACAGACATCCATAGCCATTTTTGCCAGTGATGCCGCGACAGAAGACATAGCCTGTGCCAATACCCTTTCTGTTTTACCCCTACCCATTTGCGCATATACTACGTTATAGTTCAAACGCTCAAAGCCAAGCAACTGCGTGGTCATGGTTCTGTTTAGAGGAAATGACGAGCCATAGCCTGCGGCAGAACCCAGTGGATTTTTATTGCAGATCTTCCATGCAGCCAGCATCATCTCCATATCATCAACCAGGCTTTCGGCATAAGCACCAAACCATAATCCAAATGAAGAAGGCATCGCAATCTGCAGATGGGTATAACCCGGTAATAGCTTATCCTTATGCGTATCGCTTAAAGAAATCAACTGTTCAAACAATACATTGGTATTGCCCACCATCTCTTCAATACAGTTTCTGAAATACAGTTTCAGATCAACCAGCACCTGGTCATTACGTGAACGGCCACTATGTATTTTTTTACCTGCATCGCCAATACGTTGTGTCAGCAACCACTCTACCTGTGAGTGTACATCTTCAACTGTATCTTCGATTACAAATTTACCTTCAGCAATCTCTGCGTAAATCTGCTTAAGCGCTACCTGGATCTCAGCAAGCTCTTCTGCGGTAAGCAGGCCAATACTTTCCAGCATTTCTACATGGGCCAATGAACCAAGAACATCGAAAGCTGCCATCTGTAAGTCCAGCTCTCTGTCTTTACCCACTGTAAACGTTTCAATATCCTTATTTACGTCAATGTTTTTTTGCCAGATCTTCATCTATCTAATAATTTTATAGTCTATTTCCCTTTTACAACAGGTTCCAACATTTTTATATACAGCTCAATTCCTTCTTCAACCTCGTTAACATAAACATATTCATCGGCCATATGAGAACGCGCCGAATCGCCAGGCCCAACCTTTAGAGAAGGAATGCTCAGCAATGCCTGGTCGGAAGTGGTAGGAGAACCATAAGTCGTTCTGCCTAAAGCGATGCCCGAGGCCACTATCGGATGCTCCTTATCTATTGATGAAGGCTTTAACCTTACCGAACGTGGTTGTACATCACAATCTACATTTGTCCGGATAATTTTTAATACCTCTTCATTCGTATAAGCATCTGTTACCCTAACATCAACCGTAAAAGTACAAGTTGCAGGTACGACATTGTGCTGGGAACCGGCGTTAATAATCGTTACCGACATTTTTAAAGGACCAAACATTTCAGACACTTTTGAAAAGCGATAATTCCTGAACCAGTCTATATCCTTCAAAGACTTATATATCGCATTATCCCCCTCTTCTCTTGCGGCATGCCCGGCTTTACCATGGGTGATACAATCCAGCACCAACAGGCCCCGTTCCGCAATCGCCAGGTTCATCAATGTTGGTTCACCAACAATGGCAAATTCCAGTTCTCCAAGATCCGGCAATACACACTCTAAGCCATTGTTTCCTGATATCTCTTCTTCCGCGGTAGTGGCAAGACAAATGTTATATACTAAATCTTCCGATTCATAGTAATACAAAAAGGTTGCTATGAGCGATACGAGACACCCTCCCGCATCATTACTGCCTAACCCATACAATTTCCCATCTTCAATTTTAGCGTCGTAAGGATTGCGCGTATAGCCTGAATTAGGCTTCACGGTATCGTGGTGAGAGTTTAAAAGCAAAGTAGGTTTAGCCGGATCAAAATATTTGTTGTAAGCCCATATATTATTCAGCTTACGATTTGTTTTAATATTTCGCTGCTGCAAAAAATGTTCAATTGCATCAGCGGTTTTATCCTCTTCTTTGCTAAAGGACTGGATGCTGATCAATTGTTTCAACAAATCCAGACTATCCTTTTGCAGCGCCTCAATCTCCATATTATTCTTTTGTATATAAAGCTCCGGCTTTAATTGCCGATAGCTTGATCCCTTTTATTAAAGATGAGCTAAAGCCATTATGCTCCATTTCATTTAATCCCGCAATGGTACATCCTTTAGGGGAAGTAACTTTATCGATTTCCTGCTCAGGGTGCGATTGCATCAGCAATAGTAAATCTGCGGCTCCTTTAGCGGTTTGAACCGCCATTTTTAAGGCTTCATCCGCATGGAAACCAATCTCTACCCCACCTTGCGAAGCTGCCCTGATTGCTCTTAAAAAGAAGGCGATCCCACAAGCGCATAATGCTGTTGCGGAAGTCATCAGGTCTTCATTTATTTTAACTACAGAACCTACTGTTTCAAACATACGGATTACTTCCGCCACATTATCGGCAGTCGCATTATCTGTAGCCACGCAAGTCATGGATTGTCCGATGGCAATTGCAGTATTTGGCATCGCCCGGACCACCTGTACTTCATCGCCCAGTTTACTCCTGATATCTATGCAGCTAACGCCAGAAGCGACAGAAATAAAGACATGTTTTTTTGCATCAACAACCTGATCTATCTGGGCCAATAAGCTATTCAATTGTTGTGGCAATACCGCTAAAACAACAATATCTGCATCAGCAACTACAGCAGCATTGTCATTACTTACGACAAAACCTTGCCCGGCCAGATTACTTAAGCCTGAAATATTTCTTCTCGTTAAACTGATCTGCCCAGGTTCTGCATAGTTAGACTTAACCAATCCTTTGGCTAAAGAAATACCTATGTTTCCACTTCCCAAAATGGCAATCCTGCCTTTAAACTTGTTCATAATTACTTGATTAATCTGGTTCCGAAATTATTTCCGCTAATTTGTGGTAATTCATCTGCTTTACCAATATATACAGCCGATACGCCGCTTTTTATGGCTTCAAAAGCATTGTGCAATTTAGGGATCATTCCGCCCGAAACCACACCTTCATTTTTTAAAGTATCAAATTGCCCCATTCTGATTTCAGTCACTAATGAATTGTCATCATCAATATCGCGCAATACACCGCGTTTTTCAAAGCAATAAACCAATGCCGTTTCATAAGATGAAGACATGGCAACTGCCACGGCCGAGGCGATGGTATCTGCATTGGTATTCAAAAGCTGGGTATCTCCGTCATGGGTAATGGCACAAAGCACTGGTACCAATCCGGCATTCAGCAAGCTACTTAACGTCTCTGTTGAAACCGATGAAGCATCCAGATCCCCTACAAAGCCATAGTCAATATCCTTAACGGGTCTTTTTACCGCCTTTATCACATTGCCATCGGCACCAGTAAGGCCTATCGCATTACAACCTTTTGCCTGAAGCTGTGCAACCATATTTTTATTGATCAGCCCGGCATACACCATCGTTACAATCCGAAGTGTCTCTATATCTGTGATACGCCGGCCATCAACCATTTTTGCTTCTACGCCAAGTGAAACACCAAGCTCCGTCGCAATCTTTCCACCACCGTGAATTAAAATCTTATCTCCGGGGAGTGCTGTAAAATCCAGCAAAAACCGATGCAGTTTTTCCGAGTTATCGATTACATTTCCCCCAATTTTAATTACACTTAGCTTCTTCATATTATAGTTTTTCTAACATTTGCTTCAACACAGCCTGCGCCGCCCACAAGCGGTTCCCCGCTTCATGTATCACAAGCGAATTTGGTCCGTCCAGTATTTCCGAAGAAAGTTCCAGATCACGACGTACAGGCAAACAATGCATCACTTTCGCATCATTTGTCCCTTTCAGCTTATCATTATTTAACATCCAGCCTTCCGGGTAAGTGAGTACTTTACCATATTCCTTATAACTGGACCAGTTTTTTACATAAATATAATCAGCTCCGGCTAAAGCCTCGTTCAGATTATGGGTAATATGTGCACCAGGTGTAAAATCCTCGTTCAACTCATATCCTTCAGGCTGTGCAATAGTAAAATCAAGCATTCCTTCCTGTTGTGCTTTACACATCCATTCCGCAAATGAATTCGGTACTGCTTGTGGCAATGCCTTAATGTGCGGTGCCCAGGCCAAAACAACTTTAGGCTTAGCAGTCCCTTTCCATGTTTCTTTTATGGTAACCAGATCTGCTAAACTTTGCAGCGGGTGGCGGGTGGCACTTTCTAAGCTTACGACCGGAACCTTACAGTATTTTATAAATTTATTGAAAAAATCCTCATTATAATCCTCGTCCCTGTTCAATAATTTAGGGAAAGAGCGCAAGCCCAGCACATCGCAATACTGCCCCATTACAGCGGCAGCCTCCCGGATATGCTCTACAGTTGTACCGTTCATAACCACACCATCCTGTGTTTCCAATGCCCAGCCTTCTTTGTCCATATTCATCACCATCACATTCATCCCTAAGTTAAGGGCTGCTTTTTGGGTGCTTAAACGGGTACGTAAGCTAGGGTTCAGAAAAACAAGACCCAGGGTTTTGTTCTTACCCAAATGCTGATGGGCATATGGGTTTTCCTTAAGTGCCAATGCATCTTTAACCAACTGGCCGATGTCTTGCACATCATTTACTGAGGTAAATTGGTTCATCCTTTTAAAGCGGTTTTAAAATCATTTAAAAATTGATCTGCCTGATCCTTAGTTAAATTTAAAGCTGGCAAAAGTCTGATGACATTAGGTTTTGCCTCTCCGGTAAATATTTTGTATTTAAACAGCAGGTCTTTTTTTACGTTAGACTTGTTTTCAGGAAGGTCTATTCCGATCATCAAGCCACGTCCGCGCACTTCATTTATACCCTCTATTTTTTTTAATTCTTCAATCAGGTAACTTCCTACCTCCTCTGCATTTTTCAGCAGATTGTCCTGTTCAATAATTTCCAGTACCGACAAAGCAGCGGCACAGGCCAGGTGATTACCACCAAAAGTAGTACCCAGCATACCATGCCAAGGCTTAAACTTAGGCGCAATAGAAATTCCGGCTACGGGAAATCCGTTGCCCATTCCTTTTGCCATTGTATACACATCGGCATCAACACCAGCATAATCATGCGAATAGAATTTCCCTGTTCTGCCATAACCACATTGCACACTATCGGCAATATAAAGCGCATTGTACTGATCGCAAAGTGAACGGATCTTCTGCAGGAAGGTAACCGAAGCTTCTTTTATTCCTCCAACACCTTGTATACCCTCGATAATTACAGCAGTAATTTCATTGCCATACTCCGCAAAAGCGCTAGCCAGGGCAGCTTCATCATTATGTGGAAGGAAAACAACATTGTCTGTTTCGTTTACAGGAGCAATGATTTTAGGGTTATCCGTTGCGGATACCGCTAGCGATGTTCTGCCATGAAACGCTCCCTTAAAAGCAATTATCTTTTTTCTGCCATTGTAAAAAGAGGCTAATTTTAAGGCATTTTCATTTGCCTCGGCCCCTGAATTGCATAAAAATAACTGGTAGTCTGCTTTACCCGATACTTTACCCAATTTTTCTGCCAGCTCAACCTGTAAAGGGATTTTAACAGAATTGGAGTAAAAACCGACTTTATTTAACTGATCAGTTAAACGGGCAACGTAATGCGGATGGGTATGACCGATAGAAATGACTGCATGGCCACCATAAAGGTCTAAGTATTCTTGTCCGTTCGCATCCCATACTGTACTTCCGGATGCTTTGGTAATTTCTATATCATTGAGTGGATAAACATCAAATAAATTCATTTTTTTAAGTTTTTAAAGGTTAAAGATTTTGTACTAAATGCTGAAATAAATCAACAACGCTGGGCAATAGCGCACCGGGTTTAATTAAAACGCCGATGCTTTAAGCCGCAGTCCTGTACCCTCTTCTAACCCAAAAATTAAATTCATATTCTGTACAGCCTGTCCACTTGCACCTTTTAAAAGATTATCAATTATACTTACAATAAAAAGCTTCCCTCCATGTTTTTCAACATGAACCAATCCCTTATTTGTATTTACAACCTGTTTTAAATCAATATTCTTTTTACTCACATGCGTAAAAGTATGTGTAGCATAATAATCTTCATAAATGCGCTGTGCTTCCTCAGCTGTAAGATCACTTTCTAAGTACATAGCCGCTAAAATACCCCTGGTAAAATCACCACGTTGCGGGATAAAGTTCAACGATTGATCAAATGAGGCATCCAGTTTTTTAAGGCTTTCACCAATTTCATTCAAATGTTGGTGTTCAAACACTTTATAAACAGAAAGGTTGTTATTACGCCAGCTAAAATGCGAGGTGCCTGATAAGCTTTGTCCGGCTCCTGTAGAACCTGTAGTGGCATTGATATGTACTTCGCTTTTCAACAGTCCTTTTGCAGCCAACGGAAGTAGCCCCAGTTGGATACAGGTTGCGAAACAACCCGGATTAGCGATATAGTTTGCTTGCTTAATTTCTTCTCTGTTCAGCTCTGGCAAACCATAAACCCAGCGGCTACCTGCATTCGCCTTTAGCCTAAAATCCTGACTCAAATCAATGATTTTAATGGATTTATCAATCTCGTTTGCATCAAGAAATTTCTTTGCATCACCATGACCAACACATAAAAACAAAACATCAATATCAGCAGAAAGCTCTTCCGTAAAACGAAGATTAGTATCTCCAAATAAATCCGTATGCACGTCAGAGATCAGGTTTCCGGCATTACTGTTGCTATGAACAAACTTAATCTCTACCGAAGGATGGTTGATCAGGATACGCAGCATTTCGCCACCTGTATACCCGGCACCACCGACAATACCCGCTTTAATCTTCATTGCCGTTCACTTTATGCCAGATCATTACCTGGTTACCAAAAATCTTAGAAAAACCTTTTACATCCTCACCACTCCAGGCATTGTTCATCTCTCCATAGCTACCAAACTTATTGCTCATTAAATCATGTGCCGACTCAATACCAATGATATTGAAACGGTAAGGCAATAGTTCAACGAATACTTTTCCGCTTACTACCTTTTGGGTATCTGCTAAAAACGCCTCAATATTGCGCATAATCGGATCATGAAACTGTCCTTCATGCAGCCAGTTGCCATAAAAAGTCGACAATTGCTCTTTCCATGAAAGCTGCCATTTCGTTAATGTATGCTTTTCAAGCGTGTGGTGTGCTTTGATGATTACGATCGGCGCAGCAGCTTCAAAACCTACACGTCCCTTTATACCGATAATGGTATCACCAACATGGATGTCCCTGCCAATACCATAAGGTTGTGCAATAGCTTGTAATTTCTGAATCGCTGCAACAGGGTTCAAAGATTCTCCATCGATACCTACCAGTTCACCTTTTTCAAAAGTTAGTTCCAACTTTCGAGGACTGCTTTCGGAAACCTGTGTAGGCCATGCCTCTTCTGGTAAAGTTTCATGAGAAGTTAGTGTTTCTTTTCCACCTACCGAAGTTCCCCATAAGCCTTTATTGATTGAATATCTTGCTTTTTCGGCACTATACTCCACCCCATGGGCATTCAGGTATTCTATTTCCGCTTCGCGGGATAATTTTAAGTCTCTTATAGGTGTGATGATTTCCACGTTAGGAATAATGATATTAAAGATCATATCAAAACGCACCTGATCGTTACCAGCACCTGTACTACCATGGGCAACGTAATCAGCACCAATCTTTTTTACATAATTGGCAATTGCCGTTGCCTGACTTACACGCTCTGCACTAACAGAAAGTGGGTAGGTTGCATTTTTCAATACATTCCCAAACACAAGGTATTTAATACAACCGTTATAATAATTTGTAGTTTCATCAACTACAGCATGAGAAGCTACACCAAGGGCGTAAGCACGCTTTTCTATTTCCTTCAGCTCTTCATCAGAAAACCCACCTGTATTTACAATTACAGAGTGTACTTCCAATCCGCGGTCCTGAGCCAGATAAATGCAACAAAACGAGGTATCCAAACCTCCGCTAAATGCTAAAACAACTTTCTTCTTCATCTTATATAACAGCTATTTAAATAAAATACTAAATATTAAAAACAGGGATTTAAGCCCCTTTTTATTTTGTGGCTTTGCTTTAAGCACCAATCTCTGCTTAATACGCATAAATCGCTCATATAGCTTCGGCTTTTTATGTAATTCCTCCGCAAATTTCTTGGCCACATCGTGCTTTTGCTCAACCGGATCGTACAACATCGCTGTACACATGCAGTTCTTGCGTTCCTTCATCTTTAAAATTTCGAAGTTAACGCAGCTCTGGCAACCTTTCCAGAATTCTTCATCCTGGGTAAGTTCCGAATAGGTAACCGGCTCATACCCCAGATCAGAATTGATCTTCATTACGGCAAGGCCCGTTGTTAAGCCAAATATTTTTGCTTTAGGATATTTCTGTCTTGAAAGCTCAAAGATTTTATGCTTTATAGCATTCGCCAGACCGGCTTTTCGGTATTTGGGACTTACGATAAGCCCTGAATTGGCAACAAACTTACCATGGCTCCAGGTTTCAATATAGCAAAATCCTGCCCATGAGCCATCCTTATGGAAAGCAATAACTGCTTTACCATCGGCCATTTTATCTGCTACATACTCCGGAGAGCGTTTAGCGATACCCGTACCTCGTGCTTTGGCCGATTCAGCCATCTCTTCACAGATTTCTTCTGCAAAGACACGATGTTCAGGAAGTGCAACCTGCACTATAAAATCGTTTATATTCATTAATATGATAACGAAAAAATATAAATGTTCTGATTAATTGTTTTTTGAGAGGCAATCCTCTTCGTAAATGACCTGGTATTAGGAATTTACTCAGATCCGCGGCGTATAGGTTTGCCGGTTCGTAGTCACAAAAAACACGGGTTGTAAACGTTCAATAAACAGACTTCTTGAAGCAATATTCTTTGCTTCAACAATAGAAAGTTTATGCGTTGCGTGCTTGATCATTTTCTGTGTATAATAATTATTTGAATGAGTTGAGGCGCAAAGGTTTAAATAAATATTGAGTTGTGCAATACGTTTTTTATTTTTTTACATTTTTCAGTTGTTTTTTATGATAAAAAAGCCATTCAGAGCCGTTTACAATTACGACTTTATATTTTAATAATAAAAAAGCCTATTTAATTTAACGCTGAAATCTGAAATAATGCGACAATAAGTCGGGCTTACCCTCCATCATTCCAATGATCATATCTGCCCCGGTTACCGAAAACGTAATCCCATTGCCGCCAAAGCCAAGCAGAAAATAACTATCCGGAAATTTTGGATGTACCCCAATGTATGGCAAGCCATCCTTTGTTTCCCCAAAAGTCCCGCACCAGCAGAAATCTTCTATAAACATGACATCCGGAAGATACTTTTTCAGTGTTTTAATCAACCGTTCCTTCTTTTTACCAAGCAATAGATCACGCCTCAACGCATTTTTAAAGTCCACATCTTCTCCCCCCACAAGCAAGCGCCCATCAGCTGTTGTACGCATATACAGGTAGGGCGCGTCGGTATTCCAAAATAAGGTCTTCTTACAAATTTCCGCATGGCCCGCCCCGCGTTCGCTGATCATGGCATAAGTGCTTTTTAAATTCACCACCTTATCAGGCAACATACCTTGCGTTTCATATCCCGTACAATAAATGACTTTTTTAGCATTGATTTTTGCCCCTGTATGTGTCAATGCCTCAATACCTCCTTTTACATACTTTACCTTTTTCAGCTCCGTCTTATCAAAAACCCTTAAGCCCCTTTCCGTATTATAGTGAAGTAGGTCGTGCGCCAAACAAAACGCATCAACACTTCCCCCGTCTTCAGATAAAATCCCCCCCTCACCAATCAGTCCGTAAGCGGCACGTAATTCTGCCTTGTTCAACCATTTCACCTCAAAGCCGGCCGACAACCGGGCATCATACTCTGTTTTCAACCATTTTAGATCTTTGCTGTTACCCGCAAAGTAAACGGATTCCTTTTTTTCAAATCCACAAGCCGACTGAACCTCCTCTACCAATTCCTCCAGCTTGTATATTGCATCACGACAAGCCATATAGCTGGCAATAGCACCCTGATCACCTATCAATTGCTTGAGTTTATACAAAGGAATATCGATTTCATATTGAAGCATCGACGTTGTTGCCGAAGTGCTGCCGTTAGCAATCTCTCTTTTATCGATCACCACGGTTTTATATCCTTTTTTTACCGCAGCATGAGCCATTAACGCACCCGTTATACCCCCTCCAACAATTAACACATCCGCATCTATATCTTCCCGCAAGGAGGGATATGAATGCTTTATTCCATTTTTTACCAGCCAGAAAGGTTCGTTCGAACGTACATCCATAATTTTAATTGATGTCATGATAACAGTCAAATCTTAAATCTGTTTGATTTAGGCCATTCAAATCGTATCATTTTTAATCTGTTTGTATATATTTACGTAACACAATGAAACTTAAATCTCCGACACCCTTTAATATGAAGAAGTGCCTGATCATGCTCTGCCTAATAATTCCGCAGACCGTTTTGTCGCAGGACATCAATCTTGCACGAACGGTATTAGACACGCTAACCTCAGTAACTATGTGGGGACGGGGCTATACCAATGACGGCCTTCACAAAGCGGCAAATTACATTGATAGTCAGTTCGAAACATATGGGCTATCCCCAATGAACGGAAAAACCTTTAAACAAGCCTTTTCTTTTCCAGTAAACACATTTCCGGGGCATATGGAACTTCGTGTAAACGGCAAATCACTTATTGCCGGAAAGGAGTTCATTGTCATGCCCGAAAGCATAGGGCGCATCAGTAAAGGTAAACTGGAACAAAAAGATAGCTCCGTTTTTATTTCCTCAGCAAATAGAATTGTCCTTGTCTTAAGGGACAAGCTAACCTGGGCGGTAAGCAATCAGCAAGCCGATTATACCGGTATTGAAGTTATTAAAACCGCGGTAACAAAACCGGAAACGATTGACATCAATATCGAGAACATCCTTATTCCCAACTTTACGGCCGAAAATATAGCAGGTATGGTTAAAGGAACCAAGGTTCCTGATTCCTTCTTAGTATTTACCGCACATTATGACCATTTAGGAGGAATGGGGCGTAAGACCTTTTTTCCGGGAGCGAACGACAATGCAAGCGGTGTATCCCTTTTACTAAATATGGCGAAACATTATGCTGCAAACCCGGCCCCTTACAGCATGGTATTTATTTGTTTCGCAGCAGAAGAAGCAGGCTTAATTGGGTCAAAGTATTTTACCGAACAGCCCCTTCTTGATCTGGATAAAATACGTTTCCTCATTAATATGGATATGGTTGGCACCGGAGAAACAGGAATTACAGTGGTCAACGCCAGCTATTACCCAAAAGAATTTGGCCTGCTCAATGAAATTAATGAGGATCGAAAGTACCTCTCCAAAATCAATTCAAGGGGTAAAACGGCAAATAGTGACCATTACTTTTTTACTGAAAAGGGTGTTCCTGCTTTTTTTATTTATACCAATGGCGGGATAAAAGCCTATCACGATGTTGATGACCGGCCCGGCACACTTCCTTTTACGGAATACAACGACCTCTTTAACCTGTTTGTTGATTTTAACCGCAAACTAACAGAATAAGCCTCTTTTTTATTTTAATCGATCTACTTTAAACCAATTTGCCTTAATTTCGTTGTTATATACAAAAACAATAAATTATGTTCGATAAATTGATGGCGGCACAGCAAAAAGCCGATGAGATAAAAAAACGCCTGGATACCATTTCTGTCTTTGGTGAAGTTGAAGGAGGCGCCATACGCATCACAGCTACGGCAAATAAAGCAATTACTGCAATAGAAATCAATGACGATTTTTATAAACAGGCCGACAAAGAGGAATTAGAGGAATTACTTTTAACAGCTATAAATAAAGCACTAACCCAAGCCGAGCTCGTTAGTGCGACCGAGATGCAAGCCGCAACCAAGGATATGTTTGGCGGCCTTGGCGGAATGTTTGGTCAGTAGGCTTTTAACCATATACGAATAAAGATGAAGTATACTTATTATGGCCAATCTTGCTTCCTGCTTGAAGCCGATGGCAAGAAATTTCTTTTTGACCCGTTCATCACCCATAATCCTCTGGCAAAAGCAATTGATGTAAAAAGCATTGAGGCTGATTATATTTTGGTTAGTCACGGACATGGAGATCATGTTGCAGATCTTGTTACCATTGCAAATCAAACCAACGCACAAGTAATTGCCTTGGTAGAAGTGGCTGACTGGATCAGGAAACAAGGTGTCAAAAATGTTAATGAGATTAACTTTGGCAAATCTAAATTTGATTTTGGAACGTTAAGAACGGTCTGGGCAGTGCATACCAGCAGCAATCCAGATGGTAGTTACGGAGGCAATCCGGCTGGTTTTGTATTAGAACTGGAAGGAAAATCTGTATACTTCGCCGGAGATACAGCGCTTACTATTGAAATGAAGATTTTAGCAGAGCTCTACAATTTAGATTATGCTATCCTTCCTATTGGCGGTCATTACACTATGGATGTTGACGATGCATTGGTTGCGACTAAATATCTTGATTGTAATAAGATAATTGGTGTGCATTACAATACATTTCCGCCTATACAAATCGACACTGAAGAAGCACAGTCAAAATTCAAAAGAGAAAATAAGGTATTACTTTTGCCTGCTATTGGAGAAAGTATTGAGCTTTAACCAAAAACCTTTACGGTTTAATTAAGGGAATTCTTCCTTACAAAAAGGGATGTACTATCGCCTCCTCATATCTTTGGCCCTGAAAAAGGGCAAAGCTATGCATGTCGGCCCACAGTACATCCCTTTTGTATAAAATTTATTCAAAAAAAGCATGCGTACTATGAAAAACATAGGGAATTTTGCCCCTCTTAGCGCAGCGGGCAAAAGATCCAGTCTTTGAATAGTTGCGCTTGCTTTTTATTTTCGAACAAAATTAATGTGCGGCCAACCAGTTATTACCCTCACCAATTTCAACTTCGATTGGTACAGTGGTTTTAATAGCAGTTTTCATTCTATGGGCGATGATTTTCTTCATTGCTTCAACTTCAGTCTTCAACACATCAAACACCAACTCATCATGTACCTGCATCGTCATTTTAGATTGCAGGCCTTGCGCCTGAATATCTTTGTGGATGTTTATCATTGCTACCTTGATCATATCCGCAGCAGAGCCCTGAATAGGCGCATTTATAGCATTTCGCTCAGCAAAACCACGAACTGTTTGGTTAGCGGAGTTGATATCACGCAAATACCTTCTTCTGCCTAAGATGGTTTCTACAAAACCATTTTCACGGGCGAAGTTCATCGTGTCTGACATATATCTTTTTATGCCTGGATATTGTGTGAAATATTGTTCAATAATCGCAGCAGCTTCTTTTCTTGGTATACCTAAGTTTTGCGACAAACCAAAGGCAGACTGTCCGTATATAATACCGAAGTTTACTGCTTTAGCATTACGCCGCTGTGTTGAATCTACCTCTTCAATTGTAATCCCATATACTTTAGCTGCTGTTGCAGTATGGATATCTATCCCCTTGTTAAAAGCATCCAGCATATTCTCCTCTTTACTGATCTCAGCAATGATACGGAGTTCGATCTGCGAATAATCGGCAGAGAGCAGGACATGGTTTTCATCTCTTGGGATAAAGGCTTTACGCACCTCCCTGCCCCGTTCAGTACGAATAGGGATATTTTGCAGGTTAGGATTGTTGGAGCTCAACCTGCCTGTTGCCGCAACCGCCTGGTTAAAGCTGGTATGTACCCGCCCTGTTTTGGGGTTTACCAGTAAAGGTAGGGCATCAACATAGGTCGATTTCAGTTTTTGCAGTTGACGGAAATCAAGAATATCCTGCACAATATCACTTTTATGTGCCAAGGCCAACAAAACATCTTCCCCAGTCTGGTACTGTCCTGTTTTGGTTTTTTTAGCTTTAGGATCCAGTTGTAATTTATCAAAAAGCACTTCTCCTAATTGCTTCGGCGATGCAAGGTTAAACTGGAGGCCACATTTATCGTACACATTCTGCTCAAACTTTCTGATGTCCAGTTCCAGCTCTTTAGAATAATTGATCAGGGTATCTATATCTATTTTAACACCTTCTTTTTCAATATCTGCAAGTACATATATCAGAGGGTTCTCTACCTCAGTAGCTAATTTTTCCGCATTTAGCGTTGTTAGCATTGGCATGAATACATTGGCCAGCTGCAAAGTAATATCAGCATCTTCTGCTGCATAATCTACCACCTGTTCTACCGGAACATCACGCATATTACCTTGCGATTTACCTTTAGCACCAATCAGTGTTGTAATAGAAACCGGAGAATAATTTAAATAGTTTTCTGCAAGCACATCCATGTTATGCCTGGTATCAGGATCGATCAGATAATGTGCCAGCATGGTATCGAATAACCTGCCTTTTACATTTACGCCGTACCATTTCAGTACCAGCATATCATATTTAATATTCTGCCCTATTTTAACGATGTTTTCATTTTCAAGCAACGGCTTAAATTCATCGACAACCTGCTGCGCCTCTTCCCTAACCGCAGACACAGGAACATAATAACCTTCACCTGGTGTAATACTAAAAGACATTCCTACCAGATCAGCAAGGTTGGCATCTGTACCTGTTGTTTCAGTATCAAAAGAAACCTGCTTCTGTTTTTGCAAAAGTTCAATCAATGATTTCCGCAATTCGGGTGTATCTGCCAGCATATAATTATGCGGTACATTTTCTATAGTATTGAGTGGGACAGCAAATTCAGGGGTAACTGGCGGTGGTGGTGACACAACTACGGTCACCTGACGTACCTCAGTTACGTTTCCAAAAAGATCTATCTGCTGCGATACTGTAGCTGAAGAACCCCGGTTGAAATCCTCTCCAAATACCCTTTTTCCTATTGTTCTAAACTCTAATTCAGCAAATAATGGTTCTAACAGCTCTCTGTCTGGCTCTTCCAGTTCCAATGCCTTTTCATCAAACTCAACCGGAACATTCAATATGATTGTTGCTAGTTTTTTAGAGATCATCCCCTGCTCCGCATAGGTTTCAACATTTTCACGCTGTTTTCCCTTTAATTCGTGCGAATGTGCAATGATGTTTTCTACTGAGCCGTATTGTTTGATCAGTGATTTTGCTGTTTTTTCGCCTATACCCGGGATACCTGGAATATTATCAACCGCATCTCCCCAAAGGCCTAAAATATCAATAACCTGTTCCACCTTTTCTATTTCCCATTTTTCGAGTACCTCTTTTACCCCCATTATTTCCATTTCATTCCCCATACGTGCGGGCTTATAAATGAAAATATTGTCAGATACGAGCTGAGCAAAATCCTTATCAGGGGTCATACAAAATACCTGAAAACCTTCCTTTTCAGCTTCCTTGGCCAGTGTACCTATAATATCATCAGCCTCAAAACCGTCCTTTGTGATCACCGGAATGCGGAAGCCTTCTATTAATTTAAAAATATAGGGGATTGCCGCCGACAAATCCTCAGGCATTGCTTGCCGATGTGCTTTATAAGCCTCAAAATCGGTATGCCTTTCTGTAGGTGCCTCTGTATCAAAAACTACCGCTATGTGTGTTGGCCTTTCCTTTTTAAGTACTTCCATTAAAGTATTTGCGAACCCCATCACTGCAGAGGTATTAATTCCCGTTGAAGTAAACCTTGGATTTTTACTCAATGCAAAATGCGCTCTGTAAATCAGCGCCATACCGTCAAGAAGAAAAAGCTTTTTCATCAATATGTAGTTATAGTATTTAATGTTATCCGGATAAAGGTACTAATACTCTGCTGATCAAATTAACTCCTTTAAATAATTTTTATCTTACAATATTGTCTGCGATAAGCTAAATGCTATAGTTTCAGGAAAAGATGTAGGCAAACGGGCAGCAATAAACTAACTACAATGCTTGTATCTCTTCTATAGGGACTTTGGTAAGTTTCATAATTTTTTCAATCGGGAACTTATCTTTCTTCATTTCAAGGGCAATCTCCAATGCTTCTTCATGACGGCCTCGTTCTAAGCCTTGCTCCAAGCCTTTTTCAATCCCCTGCTCGATTCCTTGCTCAATTCCTTGCGCAATTCCCTGTTTCATTCCTTTTTTCATTCCTTGTTTGATTCCCTTTTGCAATCCTTCTCTTAAGCCCTCCCTTAAACCTTCTTCTATTGCTTCATCGCGGTAAATCAGTGCTACCGCCTCTATAATTCCTGGCATATTTATTTGTCCTCCTGTTAGTTCTGCGATCTCCTGATCAAAATTAGCATTTATCTCC